>Ga0207664_10000011_pt1 | contig 279264 bp, 277 predicted proteins | sample LARL83metaG_FD_184349 | JGI IMG/M metagenome (GOLD analysis project Ga0207664, IMG submission 184349) | Corn, switchgrass and miscanthus rhizosphere microbial communities from Kellogg Biological Station, Michigan, USA - LAR L8-3 metaG... | ecosystem: Host-associated > Plants > Roots >...
ACCCGCCGGTGACGGCGCCGGTCGGTGATGGCTCCGCTGGCCGTGACGTTGTCGACGGTCTCGCCACCGCTCACCGTCAGGCCGCCGGTGATCGAGGTCCCCGTGGCGCCGATGCTCAAGCTCTTGCCCGTCGCGCCGGTGAGCGACACGGGCCCGCCGGACTGGGTCAGTGCCCCGCCGATGGTCACGCCGCCGTTGAGCTGGGAGCCGCTGTCGACCAGCAGGGTCGTGGCGTGCACGGTGCCGCCGCTGATCGGGCCGATGAACCCACCCGTCGCGGTGACCGCACCGGTGACGAGCTCGTTGCCTCCGACCTTGAGCGCATTGTCGTTGTTCGTGTTCGGATTGCCCGAGGCAGCCGTCACGGTCAGAGCCGGCAGCGTCGTCCCGGTGCCGGTGAGCGTCGAGACGCCGGAGACGGTGAGCGCATTACCGCTGACGGGCGCGGTGCCGATCCCGACGATGCCCGACAGCGTCGATGGGCCGGTGACGCCAAGCGCGCCGCTGTCGCCTATGCCGGTGGCCGTCAGGCTGCCGGCGTGCGTCGTGCCGAGCGTCGAAACCCCGGTCACGTTCAGGGTCCCGCCGGTGGTGAGGCTGCCGGCCGTGAGCCCCGAGTTGACGATCTCGGTGCCGCCCACGGTCTGGTTGCCGCCGACGGCGGAGTTGCCGCCCACGGTTGCGTTGTTGGTGATGTCAAGCGATCCGCCGTGGATCGCCCCGCTGGCGGTGATGTTGCCCGTGTCGTTGATGTTGCCGGTGTCGGTGATGTTGCCGGTGACGGTGACCCCGTTGTTGGCCGTGAGCAGGCCCTGGAGGGTCGACGTGCCGCCGACTGTGAGGTTGGTGCCGACGGACACGGTCCCGCTCGTCGCGATCGTGTCCGCGAGGAGCCCCCCGAGGACCGACTCACCGCCGTTGACGGTGAGGCCTTCGGCGACCGTCCCGTGGCCGCTGATGTTGGCCGTGCCGATGTTGGCCGTCGTGACGTTCCCCGTCCCGATGTTGGCGATGCCTGAGTTCAGCGTCCCCAGGGTTGACGTTCCCGGCACGCTGAGGCCGCCGTTGAGGGTGGTGGCCCCCGTGACGGTGAGCGGGCCGCCGACCGTCGCCGTGTTGGCGATGCCGAGGTTCTGGACGTTGAGCTGGCCGAGGGTGCTGGTCCCGGCGACGGAGAGGTTGGCCCCGATGTTCGCGCTGCCGCTGGTGTTGAGGTTGCCCAGGTTGGTCGCGCCGGCGACGGTGAGCGGCCCGCTGATGTTGGCGTTGCCGACGTTGGCCGTGCCGAGCGTCGACGTGCCCGGGACGGCGAGGTTGCCGTTCAGCGTCGTCGCCCCGGTGACGGTGAGCGCGCCCCCGACGGTCGCGATGTTGGCGATGCCGAGGTTCTGGACGTTGAGCTGCCCGAGGGTGCTGCTCCCGGTGACGGCGAGGTTGCCCCCGACGGTCGCGTTGCCGCTGGTGTTCAGCGTGCCCAGGTTGGCCGCGCCGGCGACGGTGAGCGGCCCGCTGATGTTGGCGTTGCCGACGTTGGCCGTCCCGAGGTTCGCGGTGCCAGGCACGCCGAGGTTCCCGTTGAGCGTGGTCAGGCCGCCGACCGTCAGCGCGCCGCCCACGCTCGCCCCGGCGCTGTCCGTCAGGCCGCCGGTGCTCAGGAAGCCGACGGAGAGCGAACCCGTCTTCGACTGCCCGGTGCCCGAGGTGTTGAGATAGAAGCCCGGGGCGCTGCCCCCGAGGGTGTCCGAGTTGTCGGCGTGCAGGCCGGGCACCAGGGAGGTGCTGTTGACGACGAACGGCGGGTGCCCCGTCCCGACGGTGCTGATGAACTGCGTGCCGGTGACCGTCGCCTCCCCGGTCAGGGGACCGGTCAGGTGGACGCTGTTGAGCTCGCTCGCGCCGCTGGCCGTGAACTGCGTCACGGTGGTCGCGCCGGCCACGTCGAGGGTGCCGGAGATCGTCGCGTTCCGATCGACGTGGAGGTTGCCCTCACTGCGGAAGTTGCCCGACTTGGTGGTCGTGCCCGGGCCGCCCACCTGCCGCGTCAGCTGCAGCGTCCCCGTCGTGAAAAGCAGCATGAGGACCAGGGCGGCGCCACCTAGGAGGAGCGCGATCCCTGAGACGTAGTACAGCGTGCGGCGGGGGGTGGCAGGCGGCATCTTTGTATTCGGGGGGGTTCGGTCGGCACTATAACAGTGGGGTCCCTGGGGCGACGGGCTTTTGCGCCTGCTGTGACGTGCCCGAGACATCGATCTCTTGCACGTTCGTTATGAGCTTGTGACCTGGCGGCTCGGATGCATACTTAGCGGCACCGCCGCCCCTGGCGGGACGACTGAAGATGGCAACCCGCGATTTCGCCGCCTACCTGAAGGCTCGCTGCGCCGAGCAGCAGCTCTCCCTCCACAAGCTGGCGGTGAAGGCCGACCTCAACCAGATCTACTTCTACCAGTCGGTGAACAAGAACAAGGAGAACCCGCCGCCGTGGGTCCTGCGCCGCGTCGCGCCACTGCTCGCTGTGCCGTACGTGGAGCTGCTGATCCGGGCGGGCTACCTCACGGCCGGCGAGCTGGCCGAGTACGAGGCGAAGGGCCGGGACGCGTCAGCGCGAGCGAGGCACCGCACAACCGCAGCCCATTGACACGCCGCGACCGTGTCATCGCCCATCTCGATATGGACGCCTTCTACGCCTCGGTCGAGCAGCAGCGCCACCCCGAGCTCCGTGGCCAGCCGGTGGTCGTGGGCCACTCCGGCCCGAGGGGCGTCGTCGCCGCCGCGAGCTACGAGGCCCGCCGCTTCGGCGTCCACTCCGCGATGCCTTCGGCGACAGCGCGGCGGCTCTGCCCACAGGCGATCTTCGTGCCCGCCGACTTCGCCACGTACGGCGCGGTCTCGGCCCGGATGTTCGGCGTCCTCCGCGGCTACACGCCCCTGGTCGAGCCCCTCTCGCTCGACGAGGCGTTCCTCGACCTCACGGCCGACCCCGGGGCGCGGCGCGACCCGGCCGGGGTGGCCGCGCGGCTGAAGGCGGACGTGCTGGCCGCGACCGGCGGCCTGACCGCCTCCGTGGGCGTGGCCACGTGCAAGGTGGTGGCGAAGATCGCGAGCGACCTGCGCAAGCCCGACGGGCTCGTGGTCGTGGCGCCTGGCGAGGAGCAGAGCTTCCTCGCGCCGCTGCCGATACGCACCCTGCCGGGCCTCGGCCCGGCCACGGAGCGGCGGCTCGACGGCCTCGGCCTGACGCGCATCGGGGACATCGGCGCGCTCCCCGTCGACGTGCTGACCGCCCGCCTGGGCAGCCATGGGGCTGCGCTGCGGGACCTGGCCCTCGGCATCGACCCGCGCCCGGTGGTGCTGCCCGGGCGGCCGAAGAGCATCTCGCGCGAGGTCACGTTCGAGCGCGACATCGCGGACCGTGGCCGCCTCCGCCAGGTCGCGCGCGACCTGGCCCACGACGTGGGCGCCAGCCTGCGCCGCCAGCACCTGGTCTCGCGCACCGTCCGGCTGAAGCTGCGGTTCAGCGACTTCGACACCCACACCGCGCAGACAACCCTGGAGGAGGCGACCGACATAGACGCGGAGCTGGCCGCCGCCGCCGAGAGCCTGCTGGCGGCGGCCGGGCGCGACCCGCGCGCGGTCCGGCTCCTCGGGGTGGGGGCCGCGTCCCTCCGGGACGCGCAGGCGGACCTGCTCGTCGACACCGCCCGCGAACGCCGGCGGGCGCTGGACCAGAGCGTCGACGCGCTCCGCCGCCGCTTCGGTGCGGCCGCGGTCAGGCAGGGCGCCGGGGGGCCGCGGCGGCAGCTCGACTGGCGGCGTGAGGACGTCGAGGCCGCGGCCCTGGGCGACGCCGAGGCATGAGCCCCAGGGGCGACCGGCCGCGCATCCCGGCGGACGGCGGCTACCTCGCGCTGACCGCCTTCTTCGTCGCGTTCCTGCTGGTCTCGGACATCATCGCCGTGAAGCTCGTCCCGGTCGGGCTCGGACCGTGGCAGGCGCTCGTCCCGGCCGGGGTCATCGCCTATCCCTTCACCTTCCTGGCCGCCGACGTCCTCACGGAGGTCTACGGCATCGAGGCGGCGCGGCGGACGATCTGGCTCGGGTTCGGCTCGGCAGCAGCGATGGTGCTACTGCTCCTGGCGGCGGTCGCGCTGCCGGCGTCCCCGGCGGGCGCGCCCCAGTCCGCGTTCGGGCGCATCCTCGGTCAGACCCCCCGGATCGTCCTCGGCTCCTTCGCGGGCTACCTCGCGGGCGAGCTCTCCAACGCGCAGGTGATGGCCGCGATGCGGCGCCTGACCCGCGGGCGCGCACTCTGGTCCCGGACCATCGGCTCGACGGTCGTCGGGCAGGCGCTGGACACGTCGATCTTCATCACGATCGCGTTCACCGCGTTCCCGGCGCTGGGCGTGGCCGGCGTGCCCGTGGCGCAGGTCGGGGTCATCATCGTGTCCCAGTACGCGGTGAAGGTGCTGGTCGAGGTCGTCGGCACGCCGCTCGTGTACGCGGTCGTTGGTTGGCTCCGCCGCCCGGCATGGGAGCGGGCCGATGCTATATTCGCGGCGCCGGCCGCGCTGCGCGATTGAACGATGCCTGACACCGTCCTCCTCGTCGACGACGACGCCCAGCTGCTGCACATCGCCGAGATGGTCTTTCAGCTCGAGGGCTACAACGTCGTCACGGCCGCATCCGGGGCGAAGGCGATGGAGGCGCTCACCCAGGTCCGCCCGGACGTGATCTTCCTCGACATCATGATGCCGGACATCGACGGCGCCGAGGTCTGCCGGCGCATCCGCGCCGACCCGAAGCTGAGGCACGTGCCCATCGCGGTCTTCACGGCGGCGGAGACCCGCGACCAGGAGCTATTGGAAGCCGGCGCCGACGAGTTCATCGTGAAGCCGTACTCAGTCGAAGGCCTGCGCGAGGTGGCGAAGCGCCTCGTCGCCGCCGGCGGCCAGGCCCGCGACGACGGCGCCTGAGGCGCGGCGCCGGGCCGCGCCCCGGCTGACGCACGTTGACGCGTCAGGGCGCGCGCGCATGGTGGACGTCAGCGCGAAAGACGTCACCGCGCGCGAGGCGACGGCCGAGGCCCAGATCGTGATGTCCGAGCCCGCCTATGCCGCCGCCGCGGCCGGCGAGCTGCCCAAGGGCGAGCTCCTCGACGTCGTTCGCCTGGCGGGCATCATGGCGGCCAAGCGAACCCCCGAGCTCATCCCCTTCTGTCATCCCCTGCGCCTGACCCACGTGGACGTCGAGGCGACGCTCGACGCGGCCCTTCCGGGCGTCCGCCTCAGAGCGACTGTCAGGTGCACGGATCGGACCGGGGTCGAGATGGAGGCGCTCACCGCCTGCGCCGTCGCCGGCCTGACGGTCATCGACATGGTCAAGGCCGTCGACCCGTGGGCCCGCCTCGAGGGGATGGGGGTCCGGCTGAAGCGGGGCGGCAGGTCAGGCACCCGCCGCCGCTGACTCAGTGCCCCGTGTCGCCCGCCAGGAGGCGGAGCGCATGGGGCAGGACGGCGGCGACGGCGTCGAGACTCTCGACGGCCCCCGCCGGGCTGCCTGGCAGGTTGAGGACGAGGGCCGACCCGACGACGGCCGCGACGCCCCGGGAGAGGATGGCGTTCGGGGTCTTCTCCCGGCCGGCCCGGCGCATCTCCTCGGCGAGCCCGGGCACCGTGATCTCCGCCACGCTGAGCGTGGCCTCCGGCGTCCGGTCGCGCGCGCTGACCCCGGTGCCGCCGGTGGTCAGGACAAGGCTGGCCGACGCCGCCAGGCGCCGCAGCGCCTCGGCCACCCGGCCCGCGTCGTCCGGCACGGTGGCGGTCTCCTTCACCTCGTAGCCGAGCGCCTCCAGGGCCCGCTCCAGGGCCGGGCCGCTGAGGTCCTCGGCGGCGCCGGCCGACACGCGGTCACTGACCACGAGGATCGCCGCGCTCGGCTTCAGGGCCACGCCCGATGGTAGATCGCGCCGGCGGTTAAAGAAGAGGAGGCCCGGCCTTCCGGCCGGGCCTTCTCCTCAGGGGTTAGGGAGGGATGATGCCTGCGCCCCCACAGTGTGGAGCGGAAGCGCGACGAATGCCAAGGCGGACAGGCAACAGCCCTGTGACAAGGCGGGGTCGGCCATGTCCCGGCCGGCCGGGGACCCGCTCAGGCGCTCCTGGGACCCCCCGCGCCGGCGCCTGCCGGCTCCAGCTCGACGGGGACCGGCTCTACGGTCTGGGTGCCCGGCAGCACCACCGGGCGCCGCGGGATCACGAAGGAGAAGACCGTTCCCCCGCCGGAGCGGTCGTCGACCCGGACCCGCCCGCCCTGGAGCTCCATCAGGTTGCGGACGATGAACAGCCCGATCCCGGTGCCACCGATCCCCGTCGTCTCGGCGCGCTCCACGCGGTAGAACTGGTCGAAGATCCGGCCCTTCTCCAGGTCGGTGATGCCGATGCCGCGGTCGGCCACCCACACCCGCGCCGTGTCGTCGTTCGCCGCCACCCCGACGTCGACGGGCTCGCCGGAGGGCGAGTACTTGACCGCGTTCTCGATGAGGTTGCGCAGCACGACGAGGAGCTTGTCCCGGTCGGCCCGCACCGGCATCGAGCGCACCGGCGAGTCGAAGCGCAGCTCGCGGCCGCTCCGGGCGAGGCCGGCGGCCTCGGCCTCGACAGCCAGCGCCACGACCTGGACCAGGTCGATGTCCTCGAGATGGACCCCGACCGTCGCACCCTCCGCGCGCGCGGCTTCGAGCATCATCCCCACGAGGCGGTTGAGCTCCTGCATCTTCGCGTGGAGCATGAACAGCGGCTGGTCCCATCCCTCCGGGACCGCGCCCAGCGACCCCTCGCGCATCAGGTCGACGTACCCCGCCACCACCGTGAGCGGGGTGCGGAGCTCGTGCGACACCGTCTTGAGGAAGTCGGACTTCATCTGGTTGAGCTGTTCCAGGCGCGACATGGCGTCGAGCGCGGCCCGCTGCGCGTGGACGTTCTCCATCGCCAGGCCGAGCTGGTTCACGACCGCGGTCGCCGTGGCCACCTCCTCCTCCTCCCAGGGGCGCGGCCCGCGCCAGCCGAGCAGCACGACCCCGAACAGGCGGCCGCGGACGAAGACCGGCAGGGCCAGGCGGGACTCGATGCCCCGCTCCGCCGGCGCCGGGCGCATCCGGGCGGCGCGCGCCAGGCTCACCTCGGGCGACGGGGCGCGGACCACCTGGGCGTGCGTGAAGGCCCAGCCCGTGATGCCGGCGTCGCTCGGCAGCTGTCGCACGGGTGGCGGGTCCCCGCTGCACGCCAGCAGGGTCAGGGTCCCCGCGTCGCGGGCCTCGGGCTGGAACATCCACGCCACGTCGAGCTCGAGGTCGCGCGCGAGGCTGGCGAGGACATGCTCGGCGATCGCGTCGACCCGCCGCGCCTCGACCAGCTCGTGCCCGACCTTCGTGAGCATGTCCAGCATCTGCCCGCGCCTCCGCTCGCGCGCCCGGATCTGGCTGAGCAGGCGCTCGTTCTGCCGGCCCCACTCGATCCCGGCGATGATGGCGACACTCACCAGGACCAGCGCTGGGAGGCTGACGGGAAGAACCTGGGGCTGGTGCGGGCTGAAGAGGCCGCAGCTGACCGTCGCGACCGTCGCGAACGCCGCCGCGGCGATCCCCGGCGTCCGCCCGAAGAGCCAGGCGGCGAGGCCGACCGGGAGCGCGTAGAAGATGACGATGCCGTAGAAGATGTTCGCGACCAGGGCGATCGAGAAGAGCACCAGGCAGGTCAGCATCCCGAACACCACGCCCGGGCCGTCATCCAGGCGGGGGGGTGTGATCCGGCCCGCGGCCAGCCATCGCGAAGTCATGCTCGCGGCAGCACGCCGCCAGCCGCCGCCGCCGGTTTCCGGGCCAAACCCTACCATGCTGCTATAAAAAAGCGTTATGCTCCCTACCGCAACAATACCGCAATAGCACCAGCAAAAGGGCGGACGCCTGGAACCCGGGGCCCCGAATCGGGCCCGTGGCTATAATCCGCCGCAACTTGGATGGGGAGCACGACGACAAGCGGCGCGAGCGCCTCCACGAGCTGGACAGCCTGCTGGACGCCCTCGAGCAGCTCAACCTGCGTGAGTCGCACGATCTCACCCCCCAGCTGCGCGAGCGCCTCGAAGGGGCCGGGATCAGCGTGCCGGCCAAGCCGAACGTGACCGAGCTGATCGAGCGCGTGTGGGACGTGCAGGAGAGGTACCTCCAGTCGGGCGGCCAGGAGGTCCCCGGGCGGTAGCCCCAACTCGCCGCGGACCCGGCCCCGGTCCGCGCCCGACAATGACACCGTGAAGCCCCGCATGAGGCCGGTGCGCGCCACCCTCGCGCTGGCGTTGCTGACCCTGGCGGCCGGCTGCCAGTCCGCCGCCCCGCACCCCACCGGGCGGGTGAGCTCGCCCACGCCGGCGGCGCCAACCCTCGAGGCCGCCGACATCGCCTTCTTCGCCAACCACTACTCCGACGCCGAGAAGCAGTACCTCTCGCTCCTCGCGCATGACCCGCAGTCCGCGGTGGCCCACGCGCACTACGCCCTCTTCCTCAACTACGGGCACCGCTTCGTCGAGGCCAGGTCCCAGGTCGAGGAGGCAGTCGCGCTCGCGCCCAAGGACGGCTACGTCCTCGCCGTCGCGACCCGGGTGAAGGACTGGTCGGCCAACAGCGACGAGGAGCTGATGGCGGCGGCCGCCGCCGGGGCGCTCGCCGTGAAGACCGCGCCGCAGCTCGCCCTGGCCCACGTCTTTTACAGCGAGACGCTCGCCGACACCGGCCAGGACGCGCAGGCGCTGCAGCAGCTGGCGATGGCCGAGCAGCTGGTCGGCGGCGACGCGTACCTGCGCGCCGAGGTCGAGCGCGAGCGGGCGAACCTCGCGCGCGACCAGGGTGACAAGGCGGCGGAGATCCAGCACCTCCTGGCCTCGCGAGCGCGCCAACCCGGCTGGGCCGAACGGACCCGCGAGGTGGCCGAGTACTACTTCGCCAACGACCAGGTCGACCAGGCGGTCACCGAGTTTCGCAGCGCGATCGCGCTGGCCCCGGACGACGCGGACCTGCGCGTCTCGCTGGGCGACGTCGCCATGGAGCGCCAGGACCTGAGCCTGGCGGACGAGGCCTTCGCCGCCGCCGACAAGCTGAAGCCGCACGTCGCCGCCATCGAGGCAAGCCTCGCCGTGGCGGGGTTCAACGTGCACCGCGACAGCGCCGGCACCGAGAGGCTGCTGCGCGCGGCGGTGGCCGACGACCCGAAGGCCACCGCGGTGGCGATGCTCCTCGAGGGCTTCCTGCGCTACATCGAGCGCAACGCCGCCGCCGCCGACGCCGTGGCCGCGACGGGTCCCCAGGACGAGCTGCAGCCGCGCTACCGGAGCAGGAGCACGCGGACCCTCGACGACGTCCGCCTGGATGACGCCGGCAAGGCGCTCGCGGCGGTCAACGCGGCGCGGGCGCGCGCGCACCTCGCCCCCGCCCACCTCGACCCCGTCATCCAGGAGTCCGCCACGTCGCACGCCTACTGGTGGATCTTCAACCTCACCCTGCCCCAGACGAAGGACCTCGGCATCCACCAGGAGGTGGCGGGGACACCCGGCTACACGGGCGTCACGATGCGCGACCGCGCCACCCGCTTCGGCTACCACCGGGCGTCCATGGCAGAGGACATAACCCACCGCGGGGAGCCGGTCTCCGCCGTCGCCGACTGGGTCGACAGCGTGTACCACCGCTTCCCGCTGATGCGGGCCGACCTCGACGGCGTCGGCTTCGGCGAGGGCGAGATCACGACCCTGCCGATCGACGTCATGGACATGAGCTACACGGACGCGACGGGCGACGTCCGCCAGATGACCCCCTACCCCGCCGACGGCCAGCAGGAGGTGCCGACCGCGTTCTTCGGCAACGAGCTGCCGGACCCCGTGCCGAAGGGCGGCGCGTACCCGACCGGCTACCCGGTCACGGTGAACTTCAACCCCGCCGCCCGCGTCTCGATTGCCTCGTGGACCATCACCGACCCCCAGGGTCGGTCATTCGACGCCTACGTCATCAACCCCGGCCCGAGCAGCGAGAACGTGCTGAGCCTCCTGCCCAAGCAGCCGCTGGCGCCTGGCACGCGCTACACCGTCCACCTGGGCGGCGCGATCAACGGGTCACCGTTCGCGCTCGCCTGGAGCTTCGTGACTAAGGCACCAACCACACAGGCATAGTCCAGGCCTTCGCCCCGTCGCGGCGCGAGGCGACGGCGCGAACGTACTGCTCGTCCCACTTGACCTTGTAGTCGCCCCGGGCCCCGCTGGTGCGGCCCAGCACCCGGCCCCCGGCGCCGATGAACGTGATCTGGTCGGCGTCCGTCGTGACCACCGTGATCGTGTCGCCCAGCGCCTGCACGCCCAGCACGCGCACGCCCGTCGAGTCCACGAACGCACCCCGCTTCAGCGCGTCCGCGATCAACGGGGGGCTCACCGCCGTGACCTGCACGTCAACCGACGTCGCCCCCGCGGTCGCGCCCGGGCCCACGATCGAGATGGCGTCATCCCCGGCGATCGCGGTCAGGTGGTGCCCCGCGGTCAGCAGCTTGTCCCACAGGTCGCTCGCGTCGGCAAGCGGCGGCTGCTCGCGCGCGAGCCGCGCGTCGTACAGCTGGATACCGTCCAACCCGGGCATCGAGCCGATGGCCGTCGCGTCGAACGTCGGCTCCTCGAGCGGGCGGGAGAGGAACAGGAGGCCCGCCGCGCGGTGCACCCAGGTGCTCACATCGGCGGGGGTGTCGGCCAGCGCGTCGTGGTCGACGCCGTACACGAGGAAGTGCCCGAACTTGTACTGCATCTCCTCGCCGTACATCGTGACGATGCCGTTGACCGCGTACTCGTCGGCGGGGTCCACCGTGTTCACGTCGGTGATCGACAGCCACGCGTAGCCGAGGCGCTGGTACAGCTCGGCGACGTCGCGGGGGGTCGAGCGGCCGCGAGCGCGGCTCGAGCTGACCATCAGCTGGCCGCGGGAGAACGGTCGAGACTGGTACGGCGACACCAGGACGTGGTGCTGGGGCGCGGTCGACGTCTTCGAGCCCGGCGCCTTCGAGCCGCCGCGGGTCACGAGGAGCGCGGCGGCCATCCCGAGCATGGCCATCGCCGCGACAAAGGCGAGGAGCCCGATGTCGAGGCGGTCGAGGGCCGCGCCCAGGCGGCCGAGGAGGCGCCTCACGGCAGGCCGTACGGCGCCACGCGCCAGCCGCGGGCGCCGAGCTCCGCCCGGGCCGCGCGCAGGAGGACGGCCGCGGCGGGGTTGTCGCCGTGGACGCACATGGTCTGAAACTCTACGGACGCCAGCCTCGCGAGCTGGGATCCGATCTCGGCCGGCTCGGCCAGCACGGCGCCGGGCTCGGTCCTCGCCAGCAGCCTCCCGTCCGGGGCGTAGCGGCGGTCGAGGAAGACCTCCGCGAGCGCCGCCGGCCCGGCCGCGCGCCGCGCCGCGGAGACGGCGGGGACGACGAGGCGGGCCGCCGGGAGGACGCGCGCGACCGCCGCGGCAAAGGCCGCCGCCAGGGCGGCGTCGTCCCACATGTCGTTGTAGAGGGCCCCGTGCGCCTTCACGTGCGTGAGCTCGACCCCGACTTCACGCGCGACATCCCGGAGCGACCCCACCTGGGCCTCGACCGAGGCGGCCAGCTCGGGCCCCGCGATCTCGAGGTGGCGCCGGCCGAAGCCTTCGCGGTCGGGGTAGGAAGGGTGGGCCCCGGCGCGGAGCCCATGCGCGGCCGCCAGCTCGAGCGTGCGCCGCATCGAGGCGGCGTCGCCCTCATGGCCCCCGCACGCGACGCTGACGGAGGTGATGAACGGCGCCAGCGCCGCGTCGTCGCCGCCCTCGCCGGCGTCGGCGTTGAGGTCGATGGTGCGACGCGCCTCAGGCAAGGGCGCTGCGCGCCTCGACCGCCTCGGCCTCTGACACGGCGGCGAAGCGCACGCGCGTGCCGGGGCGCAGCTGCGCGGCGGCGTCGAGGTCGGCCTCGATGACGACCGCGACGACCGGGTAGCCGCCGACGGTGGGGTGCTCCCGGAGGAGCAACAGCGGCGTGCCCCCCGCCGTCGCCTCAACGGCCCCGGGCACGAGCGGCAGGCTCCGCTCCAGCGGCGCCGCGGCGAGGCGCGCGCCGTCGAGGCGGACCCCGGCGCGGTCGCCCGACAGCGCCGTCCAGGTGGACGCGAGCAGGGCGCGGGGGGTTACGCCCCCAGGGCCCGGGAGGACGCGAAGCACGACGGCCGGGGGCGGCGGCGCCAGGCTCGTGGGTCGCGCCACCTCCCCGGCACCGGCCGGCGCTGCCACCGCCTGGAGGTCGAGGCGGTCACCGCGCCGGAGGCCGCGCCCGAGGTGGCCGCCGAGCGCCCCGGCCAGCGAGGTCGCGGCGCTGCCCAGGACCGACTGGGCCTGGAAGCCGCCCGGCACGGCGAGGTACCCGCGCGCGCGGGTCAGCAGGCGCCCGCAGTCCAGGACCGCCCCGGGCCGCACGACCCGGACCTCCTCCGCGTCACCGACGAGGGCGCAGCCAACCTGCGAGCCGCCCATCCAGCGCAGGCGGGGCCCCACCAGGGTGAACTCGAGCGTCGGCGACCCAGCGGGGTTGCCGACGAGGGCATTGGCCCGGGCATGCGCCCCCCGGTCCAGCGCGCCGCCGTCCGGCACGCCATACGCGCCGAGACCGTGGCGGCCAAGGTCCTGGACCGTGGTGAGAGGGCCGCCCTCCACGACCTCGAACGTCACGGCAGCGGGGCGAACGACGCGGTGTCACCCAGGGCGAAGGGCGACGGCGGTTCCGCACCGGGGTCGAAGGTCGGCATGTCGGTGCGGCCGATCAGCCACCACCCTCCCCCGGTGCCGGCGCCATAGATGCCGGTGTACAGCTCGGCGACGGCGACGCTGCCCGGCGGCACCCGCACCCGCGGCTCGTCGAGACGGGGCACGCGCAGGCCGGGGTCCAGCCCGTCGAGGTAGACGAAGCCCGGCGCGAAGCCGGTGCAGCTGACGGTGTACCTCCCGGCGGCGTGCCGGCGCACGACCTCCTCCGGGGCCAGGCCGGCACGGGCGCTGAGAGCCTCCAGGTCCGGGCCGGCCTCGCCGCCGTACACGACCGTCACGACGTGGTGCGCCGGCGGCGCGGGTATGGCGGATGCCGGGCCACGCAGCGCAGCCTCGAGCCGCTCGCGCACCGCGTCACGCGTGGCGAGCCGCGGCTCGAACCGGACCAGCAGGGCCGGCGGCGCGGGAATGATGTCGGTGACGCCGGGGATCGCGGCTATCCGCGCCCGCCGCCACGCCTCGGCGACACCCGCGATGGAGCCGGCGGCCCCCTGGAAGGTCAGCAGCAGGGCCGCCTCGCCGAAGGCGCTGAACCGCGTCACGTCCCGGGGAGCGGCAGCCGCAGCATCCCGCGCACGGCGCCGGCGAGGTACAGCGACCCGAGGACCAGCACGAGGCCGCCCGGACCCGCGAGCTCGCGGGCGCGCTCCAGCGCGGCGCCGACCCCGCGCAGGGCCTCGTCCGAGTCGCGGCCGAGCGCGCGCGCCTCCAGCAGCAGATCCTGCGGGTCGCAGGCGCGGGCCTCCTCCACCGCCGTGAGGACGGCCGGCCACGGCAGCAGGCGGAGCATCGCGGCGTGGTCCTTGTCCTCCATCGCGCCGAACAGGCACACCGCGTGGCGGCTGCCCGCCAGCGCCCTCGCGCCGGCGACCGCGCTCTCCACCGCGGCCGGGTTGTGCGCGCCGTCGATGAGAACCTCCGGCGAGCCGGGGACCAGCTCCAGCCGGCCGGGCCAGCGCGCGCGCGCCACGCCGTCGCCGACCTGCGCCTCGGTCAGGCTCAGCCCGTGCCGCCGCGAGGCAACGAGCGCGGTCATGGCCGCCACCGCGGCGTTGTCGCACTGGTGCGCGCCCAGCAGGCCGGTGCGCACGAGGAACCGGTGGCCGGGCTCCGTCTCGACGGCGACCTCGCAGCCGCCGGCGCCGGGGGTGGCTTGCGCCACGCGCCACTCGACCTCCTGGCGATGAGGGCGGGCGCCCACCTCGGCGCACCTGGCGGCGACCACGGCCGCGGCCTCGTCGGTGGCGGGCCCGATGAAGCCGGTGACCACGTCGTCATCGGCGTGGATGATCCCCGCCTTCTCCCTGGCGATGGCAGCGCGGGTGTCGCCCAGGTACTGCTGGTGGTCCAGCGCCACGTTGGTGATGACCTTGACGCCCAGGTCGAGCACGTTGGTGGAGTCCAGCCGCCCGCCCATGCCGACCTCGCAGACGAGCAGGTCGACGCCTGCATCGCGGAGGTGACGCACCGCCGCCGCGGTCAGCATCTCGAACTCCGTCGGCTGGCCGAGCTCTCGCGCCACCGCCTCCACCGCGGGCTGAAGCAGCTCGATTAGGGCGGCAAAGTCCGTCTCGCTGATGGGCCGGCCGTCGACGCAGACCCGCTCGGTGTACGACTGCAGGTGCGGCTTCGGCATGCTGCCGACGCGGTACCCCGCGCCCGAGAACACCGACACGAGGTTCGCGCACACGGAGCCCTTGCCGTTCGTGCCCCCGACCAGCACCCCGCGCAGGCCGCGGTCCGGGGCGCCGAGGGCGTCGAGCAGGGCCCGCGTGCGCTCCAGGCCCATCTTGATGCCGAACCGGCCGGTGGCGCCGATGTACGCGAGCGCCTCGTCGTACGTCAGGTCAGCGCGCCTCGTCGTGGGCCCGGGCGGCCGCGAGGGTGTTGCGCATCAGCATCGCGATGGTGAGCGGGCCGACCCCTCCGGGGACGGGCGTCAGCCGGCCCGCGACGGGCTCGACGCTCGGCCGGTCGACGTCGCCGACGAGGCGGTCCTTGCCGCCCGGCTCCGGGCTCGGCGTGCGGTTGATCCCGACGTCGATGACGGCCGCCCCGGGCTTGACCATGTCGCCCGTCACGAGCCCGACCCGGCCCGTGGCGACCACCAGGATATCGGCCCGGCGGGTCACCTCCCCGAGGTCACGCGTCCGGCTGTGGCACACGGTCACCGTCGCGTCGTTGACGAGCATCAACGCCGCCAGGGGGCGGCCGACGATGTTGCTGCGGCCGACGATGACGACCTCCGCGCCCCGCACCTCGACGCCCTCGTCGTGCAGGATCTCCATGATCCCGAGCGGCGTCGCGGGCACGAAGGTCGGCGTGCCGACGGCCAGCGCGGCGACGCTCTCCGGGTGCTGGCAGTCGACATCCTTGTCCGGGCGGATCGTGCGCACGAGGCCGCGCTCGTCGAGACCCTCGGGCAGCGGCAGCTGGACGAGGAGGCCGTCGATGTCGGGGTCCGCGTTGAGCGTTTCGATCGCGTGCAGCACCTCGTCCTGCGACGCCGTGGCCGGGAGGTCCAGCTGCACCGAGAGGTAGCCGAGCTCCTCGCAGGCCCTGGTCTTGTGCCGCACGTAGACGGCCGACGCCGGGTCGTCGCCGACGAGGATCACGCCCAGCCCCGGGCGGCGGCGGCCCTCGCGCAGCCTGACCTCGACCTGCTCGGCGAGCTCCTGCCGGACGCGGCGGCCCAGCGCCGTGCCGTCGATGAGGTGCGCGCTCAGAGGTACTTCCGCCTCGCCTCGTCGCCCAGCCGCTGGTGGGCCTCGTGCAGGGGCACGCCCGCGCGTTCCGCGAGCTCGCGCACCTGGTCCATCTCTGGCACCGCGGCGACGACGCGTCCGCCGATCAGCTTGAGCTTCACGTCGAGGTCGCCGAGGCTCGTCGTCATGCGCTCGAGGCGGCGGCCGGCCACGAGGCGTCGCTCGTCCCGCATGCGGACCCCGAGCGTCGACGTCTCGCGGATGAGCAGCTCGGCGACGGCGTCGGCGCGCGCGGGCGCGACCACCGCGGTGACGACATGTGCGGCGCGCCCCTTCTTCATGACCACCGGGCTGACAAAGGCGTCCAGCGCGCCGGCGTCGAGGAGGCGGCGCGGCACGTCGGCAAGGATGTTGGGCGCCATGTCGTCGATGTTGGTCTCGATGACCACGACCTGCTCGACCTGGAGGTCGCCGGCGCGCGCAGCCGCCTCCTCGCGGAGCTCGCCGACGACCACGTGCAGCACGTTCGACCAGGCCAGCTCCGCCGTGCCCGCGCCGAAGCCTTCGCGCTCGGCGTCGATGACGGGCGTCTCGAAGACCGCGCAGGCGCCGAGGATCGCGGCGCCCGTGGGCGTCACCAGCTCGACCTCGCCCTCGCGCGTGTAGGTCGGCGCCCCCGCCGCCTCCAGGATGTTCACCGTCGCCGGCGCGGGCAGCGGGATCGTCCCGTGCGCGGACTCCACGGTGCCAGCGTGGCATAGCGGCAGAGCCGACGAGTAGAAGGCCTCCACCCCGAGCGCATCGGCGGCCGCGAACGTGCCGACGACATCCACGAGCGCGTCCACGGCGCCGGTCTCGTGCAGGCGCACGCTCTCCAGGGCGACCCCGTGGGCGCGGGCCTCGGCCTGCCCCAGGAGGCGGAATGCGAGCCGCGCCCGCTCCCGCACGCCCTCCTCGAGCTCGGCCCCTGCGATGAGCCGGTCGATGTCGCCGACGCTGCGCCAGCGGGGCGGCTCGTGCACCTCCACGTCAACGTGCGTCGCCTCGACGTCCCCCCGCGTGAGGCGAGTCCGGCGCACCGTCGCGGCGTCCTGCAGCCCCAGGGCGCGGATCGCAGCCTCCACCGCCGCGTCCGGGGCGCCGGCGTCGAGCAGCGCGCCCAGCAGCATGTTGCCGGAGGCGCCGGACGAGCAGTCGAAGTACGCGGCGCGCACGGTCACCGCCCGCGCGCGGGACGGGTGATCTCGACGGCGAACTCGCCGAAGCCGCCGCGCACCGGCGGCGTCTTGCCCACGCGCACCTTCACCTCCTCGACCCCGCGGAGGCCCAGGACGCGGGTCGCGATCGACTCCGCGATCGCCTCGAGCAGGCGGTGCTGCTCCTCCTCCACCACCTCGCGCACCAGCTGGTAGACGTGGACGTAGTCGACCGCGCTCTCGAGGTTGTCGCTGCGGGCGGCCGGGCTCAGGTCCATCCCGATCTCGAGGTCCACCGCGTACCGGCCACCGAGCTCGCGCTCCGCGGCCAGGTCGCCGTGGTAGCCGTAGAAGGTCATCTGGCGCAGCAGCAGACGGTCCACCGGGCGATTGTATTGGCCGCCGCGCAGGCACCCCCGTCGCAGGGGCGAATGTCTGTTTTGACAAACAGACATTCGGGTCATAGACTCGAGCCCATGAAAGTAGAGGTGCGTGCCACCGGACTGCGAGCCAAGCGCGAGGCCATGGGCTGGACCCAGAGGGAACTGGCCAGGCGGCTTGGCGTGACCCAGAACTACATCCCCGCCCTCGAGCTCGGGACCCGTAACCCCGGGCCGTCGCTGCGCCAGAAGCTGATGAAGCTGTTCAGCGCCGACTTCGAAGACCTGTTCACCGTCGTCATGGTCAACCCCCAGACTCGCCGCGAGGACGTGATGGTCAGGGAGACGCGCTCGGCCTGATCCCCGGCGCCGGGCGGCGCAGGTGCCAGTCCGTCGCCGCCTGGTAGAGGGCGCCGATCGAGCAGAGACGGAGGTCGGACCACTCCGGGCCGATCAGCTGCGCCCCCACCGGCAGGCCGGCGGCGTCGAAGCCGACGGGGAGTGACAGGGCGGGCAACCCGGCCTGGTTCACCGGGCTGGTGAGGCGCACGGTGCCGTTGTTGATCGGGTCCAGGGTGCCGCCCTCGACGGCGATCTCGGTGGCGTCCGCGGGCGGCGCCACGAATGCCGTCGTCGGGGCCACGAGCACGTCGGCTTCCGCCAGGGCGTTGCGGAAGTCGCGCGTGACCCCGACGAACACCTCGCCCGCCGCCGCCATGTCCACCGCCATGGTCTGGCGCCCGAGCTCCAGCAGCTCGCGCATGCGCGGCGACGGACGCGGGTCGTCCCACAGGTCGCGAAAGACGTTGGCCACCTCGGCCCACCGGGTGCGCCAGACGCGCGCCGACTCGTCTGGGTCCGGGCCGTGCACCTCGACCACGCGCGCGCCGAGGTTCGCCAGGACGGCGACGAACGCCTCGACTGCCGCGCGGACGCCGGGCTCGAGCCTGCCGCCGAATTCCAGGATGACCCCGACTCGGAGCCCGTCGAGGCTGTCGAGCGCCGGCGCCTGCCGGCCCACCCGGGAGTAGAGGTAGCCGCCGTCCGCGCCCGCAAGCACGGCGAAGGCGGCCGCGCAGTCCGCCGCCGTCACGGCGATGGGACCGCCCGAGTCGAGGCTCGGGATCATCGCCATCGCCCCGCGCAGGGAGACCGCGCCGTGCGTGGGCTTCAGGCCGGTCACCCCGCAGAGCGCCGCCGGGATGCGGATCGAGCCCCCCGTGTCCGAGCCCAGCCCCAGGGTGACGACCCGCGCGGCCACGGCGGCGGCGGAGCCTCCGCTCGACCCGCCGGCCATGCGCTCCGTGTCCCAGGGGTTGCGCACGGGCCCGAACGCCGAGATCTGCGACGTCGCGCCGCACGCCAGCTCGTGCTGGTTCGTCTTCGCGACGACCACGGCGCCGGCGGCGCGGAGCGCGGCCACAGCCGCCGAGTCGGAGGTCGCCGGGGCGCGCTCGAGGTACGCCGCGCAGCAGCCGGTGGTCCGCGTCCCACTGACGTCGAACAGGTCCTTCACCACCACCGGCACCCCGAACAGGGGCCGGTCGTCGCCTGACGGCCGGAGCGCTTCGGCCTCACGGCGGGCGGCGTCGGCCCGGATGACGGTGAAGGCGTTCACCGCCGGGTCCAGGGCGGTGATGGCGTCGAGCGCCGCGTCGACGAGCTCCACCGGGGTGACCTCACCGCGCCGCACCGCCGCCGCCGTCTCGAGCATCGTCGGCGCGGTCATCGAGCCCTCCGGGCGGCAGGCTTCAAGGCGGCGCGATATTAGCCTCTGCGCGATGGCGGCAGACGCGCGCGGGGCCGGGCCGGTCGCGCTGCGGCCGATGGCCGCGGCGGACTGGCCGCGGGTGGCCGCGATCTACGCCGCCGGGATCGCCACCGGTGACGCCACCTTCGAGACGGCGGTCCCGGACTGGCCGGCCTGGGACGCCGCCCACCACGCCGGCGCCCGGCTCGTCGCGACCCGGGGCGGCGAGGTGGTCGGCTGGGCGGCGTGCTCCCCGGTGTCGCGCCGGCCCGTGTACGCCGGCGTCGCGGAGGTCAGCGTCTACGTCGAGCCGTCGTCGGCGCGGACGGGCGTCGGCCGGGCGCTACTAGAGGCCCTCATCGCACAGAGCGAGGCGGTCGGGATCTGGACGCTGCAGGCCGGCATCTTCCCCGAGAACGTGGCCAGCCTGCGCCTGCACGAAGCCTGCGGCTTCCGCGTGGTCGGCACCCGCGCGCGCATCGGCCGGGACCGGGCCCGCGGCTGGCGCGACACCGTCCTCGTGGAGCGGCGCAGCGAGGTGGTCGGCCGCTGACCCACGCCTAGCGCGACGCGGCCTCGCGGATCTTCGCGTAGACGGCGCCGAGGAGCTCGCTGTCGAAGGCACTGCGGCGCGCCTCGTCCGCCTCCGGGGCGACTGCACGTTCCGTGATCCACGGCGGCCGCGCGTCGAAGACCGCAGCGCCGTTGACCCTGGCGATGACCACGTCGTCACGCGTCTCCTCGACCCGCACCGTGACCGTGTAGAGCGGCCCCGTGTGGTCCACCACCCGCCACGTGTGCTCCCAGGCATGGACGCGGGGCACCCCGCTGAAGACCAGGTGGAGGCCGTCGGTGGTGAACTTCGAGCCGGCGTGCCGCGCGGCGAGGCTCTGCATCAGCTGGCCCAGGTAACCGTCGCAGCGCGCCGCCATCCACTCGCAGAGCGATGGGGCGCGGTTGTCCACCTCCGGCAGGTCGCGCTCGCCCACGGGGACGTGCTCCAGGGCGCGGATGATGCTCGCGTGGCGCCGGCAGTAGGGCTCGCCCGCGACCACCAGGGCGTGCTGCGGGCACCAGCTGGTGGGGCACGCGACGTGGTGCCTGTCGACGTAAGCGCACCGTGTCGCGGGGTTCTCGCACCCGGGCGCCGAGCATGGGGCGGCCGGCCCCGGGGGCTGGATCGCGCTGCTTTCGCTCATTCTTGCCGCTCGCGCCGCCAATAGCGCGCTGCGTCACAATTGACGCACCGCGTTGCAAATCGGGGCGGTCCGCTGGTATAAACCTTAACGAGTACGGTCGCAGCACGATACACGTGCGCGTGCCAGGTGTCCGCGAAAGGGGGACACCGTACCGGCCGGGAGCCGGGACCAGCAGCAGTCGCTTGCCGCTGCCCGCCCAACCAACCACGTCCCCGGCCAAAGGAGTCGGCCATGCCTGCCCAGATGAGCAAACGCGCGCGCCGCGCGCGCCGCCTTACCCACGGCCTCGTGCTGTCCGCCGTCGCCGCGCTGCCGCTGAACATGGCGCTCGCCCACGCGGCGCCTGGGAGGCCGGACACCGCCGTCCGCCTCGCCGCGGCGAGCCTCGCCAAGCCGATGGCGGTGACCGCGCCTACGCCCGGCGCGCCGGCCCCGGCCCCGGCGGCCGCGGCCCCGGCGGCCGCGGCGCCGAGCGTGGCGGAAATCATCCGCGCGGCGGCGCTGCGCGCGGGCGCCAACCCCGTCCAGCTGCTGCGCGTCGCCGAGTGCGAGTCCGGTCTTAACCCCCTGGCCTACAACCGGCGCTCCGGCGCCAGCGGCCTGTTCCAGTTCCTGCCGGCGGTGTTCCGTGCCCATGGCGGCACCGACATCTGGGACCCGTACCAGCAGGCCGACGTCGCCGCCCGCATGTTCGCCGCCGGCTGGGCGTACCAGTGGAGCTGCCGCTAGGGCCCCCGGGGGAAGGTCTCATGGGCTCTGGCCGCCGCGCGGCCCCGGCGGCACGATGGCGGTGGAGGTAACGAAATGACGCACAAGGCCGCCGCGGCGACGCGAGAACTGAACGGCGAGGACGCCTATTACGAAGCGCTGGGGCCGATCCGCGACTTCGTGCTCGACCCGACCCTCACGGAGATCATGGTCAACGGGCCAGACACCATCTTCATCGAGCGGGACGGCAAGATCCACCTGACCGATCGCAAGTTCGAAAGCGAGGCGCAGCTGGTGGAGACGATCCAGCACATTGCGTCGGCGGTGGGGCGGCGGGTTGACGCGCGGACACCGATGGTCGACGCCCGCCTGAAGGACGGGAGTCGCGTCAACGCGGTCGTGGCCCCGGTGTCGCTGGACGGGCCGAGCCTGACCATCCGCAAGTTCGCGAAGGACCCGTACCGGGCCGAGGACCTGATCGGGTTCGGCTCCATCACCGAGGAAGGGGTGGCGTACCTCAAGGGCGTCGTCAAGGGCCGGATGAACATGCTCATCTCGGGGCCCGCCGACAGCGGCAAGACCACGCTGCTCAACGTCTGCAGCTCCTTCATCCCGCCGGGCGAGCGGGTCATCTCCGTCGAGGACTCGGCGGAGCTCCAGCTTCACCAGGACAACGTGCGGCGCCTCGAGTCGCGGCCGCCGGACCTCTACGGCGAGGGGGAGATCACGATCCGCGACCTCGTCCGCAACAGCCTGCGAATGCGGCCCGACCGCATCATCGTGGGCGAGTGCCGCGGCGCGGAAGCGCTCGACATGCTCCAGGCGATGAGCACCGGGCACGACGGCTCGATGACCACCCTGCACGCGAACACGGCGCGCGACGGCCTGTCCCGCCTGGAAACCCTCGTGATGATGTCCGGGATGGAGCTGCCGGCCAAGGTGATCCGGCAACAGGTGGCCGCGGCCATCGACGTGCTCGTCCACCTGGGCCGCCTGAACGACGGCTCGCGCAAGGTGTTCTCGATCTCCGAGGTCCTCGGGATGGAGGGTGACGTCGTGACGCTGCAGGACATCTTCGTGTACCAGGTCGCCGGGATCGACGCCGAAGGACACCTGCGAGGCGTACTCCGGCCCACCGGCATCCGCCCGCGCGTGCTCCAGCGGCTCAGTGACCGGGGCGTCGAGGTGCCCCCCGAGCTGGCCCGCATCTACTCCGGTGAGGCGGCGTTCCGCAGGGAGGCGGCGGCCCGGGCCTGACGGGCGCGGCGGCGAACGCCCCGATCGGCATACTTACGCGGTGGCCAGCCAGTCGATCCGCCAGCGCCTGCGTCTTCGCACCGAGGCGGGCCATGTCACGCTCGAGTCCGTCGACCCGGCGGGCACGCCCGCGATGAAGAAGCGCCTGGCCGAAGAGGCCACCGCGGCGATCCAGCGGCAGCTGACCGACCTCCAGCTCCGGCTCTGGGCCGAGCGCGAGCGGTCCCTCCTCGTCGTTCTCCAGGCGATGGACGCCGCAGGCAAGGACGCGGTGATCCTGCACGCCATGGCGGGGCTCAACCCCCAGGGGGTGCGGGTCATGTCCTTCAAAGTGCCGACCCCCGAGGAGGCCCGCCACCATTTCCTGTGGCGCATCCGGAAGCACCTTCCCGGCCCGGGGGAGATCGCGATCTTCAACCGCTCGCACTACGAGGACGTCATCGTCCCGCGGGTGCGGCAGAGCGCCTCGCCGCGCCTCGTCACGCAGCGCTGCCGCCAGATCAACGAGTTCGAGCGGCAGCTGGTGGCGTCGGGAACGACGGTCGTGAAGATCTTCCTGCACGTCAGCTTTCAGGAGCAGACGCGCCGCCTCATCGAGCGGCTCCAGGACCCGGCCAAGATGTGGAAGTTCGACGAGAACGACATCGCGGAGCGCATGCACTGGGACGACTACCAGGCCGCCATCGACGTCGCGCTCGAGGCATGCAACCCCGACAGCGCGCCGTGGTACATCGTCCCCGCCGACAAGCGCTGGTACCGCAATTGGGCTGTCAGCCGGATCCTGGTGGAGACCCTCCAGGAGATGAGCCCCCAGTTCCCGCAGCCCCGCCTGGCCACGAAGAAGTTCCTGAAGGAGCTGCAGACGCGGGCCGTCCGCGGCTAGCCCGCGAGGCCCGGAGAATAAGCCGGGCTCCGCGTCGGTTCAGGATGAGGTGGTGACGCCGGCAGACAGCGGTCAGAGCGGGCTCTCGGGGCCCGTGAACGTCGAGGAGCCCGGCGACGGGCGCGAGCCGAAATCCCTGCGCGAGCGCGCCGCCGCGGCGAGGATGGCCGCGCGCGGCACGGTCGCCGCGCTGCCTCGCGTGCTCCGCCTCGTCTGGGAGGCCAGCCCGCGACACACCCTGTCGCTGGCGGGCGTGACGGTGGTCGCCGGGATCATCCCGGCGGCGACCGCCTACACGGCCAAGCTGCTGATCAACGCAGTGGTCTCCGGCATCTTCATCCACGCCCGGCACCTGCCCGACCAGACGCGGCTCACCGTGCCGCTGCCGTTCTTCACGTGGCGCTCGCCCGTCATGTCGGCCGTCGGCGTCATCGTCCTCCTGGCGGTGATCCAGCTCGGCATCGCGACCGTCAGCGCGCTGATGTCGACGCTGCGCAACATCAGCCAGCAGCTCCTCCAGGAGGGCGTGCAGATCCGCATCCAGCTGATGGTGATGGAGCACGCGGCCGGCCTCGACCTCCCGTTCTTCGAGGACCCGGCCTCGTACGACCTGCTCCGCCGCGCGCAGGAGGATTCGCGCAACCGCCCCGTCTCGATGATCAGCGCGACCTTCGGGCTGGTGCAGACCTCGGTCACGTTCCTTTCGATGATCGCGCTGCTCGTGGGGGTCAGCCCGCTGCTGGCGGCGATCGCCCTGGTGTCGCCCGTGCCGGCGTTCATCTCCGACACGAGGTACGGGTGGTGGGGTTACCGCATCGCGCGCTGGAACTCGCGTCTGCTGCGGCGGATGAACTACCTGGTCCAGCTCGTCACGACCGACACCTTCGCCAAGGAGGTGAAGCTGTTCGGCCTCGGCCGCTACTTCACCGGGCGCTACCGCCTCCTCTCCCAGACCTACTACGACCGCCAGCGGCGCCAGGTCGTGCGCCGCTACCTCGCCGGCTACGGCTGGGGCATCCTCACGACGATCGCCGGCTCCATCACCTATCTCTACGTCGCGCTGCAGGCGGTGGCGGGCCGGCTGACCCTCGGCGACCTCTCGCTCTACACCAGCGCGGCGTCGTCCGTGCAGAGCTCCATCTCCAACCTGCTGGGCGGCTTCAGCTCGATGTACGAGCACAACCTCTACCTGCAGAACCTGTTCACGCTGCTCGAGACGCCGACCGCGGTCGGGCGGCCCGACCAGCCGGTGCCGCTGCCGAGCCCCGTGCGCGGCGAGGTCGTCTTCGAGCACGTGTCGTTCGCGTACCCCGGCCAGGAGGCGGAGGCGGTCAGCGACCTGTCCTTCCGCATCGCGCCCGGCGAGACGATCGCCGTGGTCGGGCGCAACGGCGCCGGCAAGACGACGCTGATCAAGCTCCTGTGCCGCCTGTACGACCCGACCGCCGGCCGGATCCTGCTCGACGGGGTCGACATCCGCGACCTCGAACCGGACGACCTCCGCGCCCAGGTCGGGGCCATGTTCCAGGACTACGTCACGTACCAGGCCAGCGCGCGCGAGAACATCGGCCTCGGCTCCCTGGCGCAGCTCGAAGACGCGGTCGCCGTGGAGGCGGCGGCGGCGGCGGCCGGCGCCGAAGAGGTGGTCGCCGGCCTGCCGAAACACTGGGACACGATGCTGGGCAAGTGGTTCGACGAGGGGGTCAACCTCTCTGGCGGGGAGTGGCAGAAGATCGCCCTGGCGCGCGCCTTCATGCGCGACGTCCCGATTCTCGTCCTTGACGAGCCGACGTCGGCGCTCGACGCCCAGGCGGAGTTCGAGCTCTTCGGCCGCCTGCACGCGCTGGCGCGCGGCCGCACCGCCGTGTACATCTCGCACCGCTTCTCGACGGTGCGCCGCGCGGACCGGATCCTGTTCCTCGAGCACGGGCGGCTCGTCGAGGAGGGCACCCACGCCGAGCTCATGCGGCTGAAGGGCCGCTACGCGCGCCTCTTCACGATGCAGGCGAGCGCGTACACCGACGGGTTCGCCGACGACGCCCTGGCGGCCACCCTCGTCGAGCAGGGGGCGTAGGCCAGCCGCCATCCCCGGCCTTCACAACAATTAACCACCGGGTGGATGCGCAGCGCGGTACGGCCTTTTACACTCCGCACCGCTCGTGTTTCGCAGCCCTCGTTTCGCCCCCGCCCCCGTGCGCCGCCGCCGCCTCGCGAGGAGGTCCGTCGGCGTCGCGGCGCTGGCGCTCGCGCTCGCCGCCTGCGGCAGCGGGAGCAACAACTCGGCAACCGGCAGCAACGACAGTGCGAACAGCAGTGGCGACTTCGGCGGCCATTACACCGGCAGCGGCTCGTACGTCACCGGGATCAGCTTCGACGTCTCCTCCGACGGGACCTCGCTGACCCACTTCCACGGTTTCATCACGGCGTCGTGCTACACGGGCGGCTCGCTGTACTCCGGCGCGAACCAGACCGTCTACAACCAGTACACGATGGACGACCCGGGCAGCGTGGACGTCGGTGACAACAACGACTTCTCGAACACGTACAACATCCCCAACACGAACGGCAGCTTCACGTACAAGGGCAGCCTCGACGGCAACGGCGGCGCGACCGGGACCGTGAGCTACAAGGGAGGCGCGTGCGCCAGCATCACCGCGCCGTGGTCCGCATCGCTGAAGGGCGTGAAGCGGCCGCCCATCCCCGGCACCTCACCCTCGCCGCAGGCCGACAGCTGCGATCCCCAGCCCTGCGCCACGATCGACCCGGTGGTCCTCACGGTCGACGGGTTCCACACCGCCACGTGGCCGGGCCATGGCGACACGCCGATGCTCGAGCTGGACATCACCGTCACCAACACGAGCAAGACGAACACCATCGGCTTCAACGACCACCTGTGGCTGAACGACCCGTCGCACGGACCCGTGGGCCCGGGCATCGGTATCGACTCGCTCGCCCTCAGCTCGGGCGACGTGGTGCAGTGCGACCACGGGCCCACGCTGCAGCCGGGCCAGAAGCTCAGCCTGCACTCGTGCTACGCGCAGGGCCAGCTCGACGTATCGAAGCCCATCCGCCTCGACTGGATCTCGGTCCGCGGCTCAGCCCACCTCGACCTCGACGCGCCTGACTGAGGCTCGGGCCTACCATGCTTCGCCCAGCGCCCGCGCCACGAAGCGGGTGAACGGGGCGGCCCTCCGGCACAGCTCCAGGTAGCGCCCCGGCAGGCCAGGCTCGCAGACCTCGGTGTCGGAGAGGTCGGCACGCCAGGTGAAGCTGCGGCGCCTGAGGTCGGCGACCAGGGGATGGCCGTCGTCGTCGTCCTCACGCCGCCGCGCCGGCGCGGCCGGCTCCGGCGGGAACCACGGCGCGAACCCGGGCGCGGCGAGGGCCCTGCGCCACGCCGCCGGCGACGCCACTATCGCGTCGCGCAGCCGCCGGAGCGTCGGGCCCGTGGGCCGGCGCACCCCGCCGCCCGCCCACGACCGCCCGGGCTCCACGAAGAGGTACAGCGAGGTGCTGTCGCTGTCACCCCGCCCGCCCAGCGCGAAGGCCATCCCCACGCTGGTGCGGTAGAGGCCCGGCTCGGTCTTGAAGCGCGCGTCACGGTTCATGCGGAAGAGGGACCCGCCCACGCGGGCCGGGTCCGCGACGAGGCGCGGGCTCAAACGCTTCAGCCCCGGGCCCACCGCCTCGATGAAGCGGAGCGCAGGCTCGCGGACCTCCGATTCGTAGACGTCGCGGTGCGCCTCGAACCACTCCTTCGTGTTGTTCTTCGCCAGCCGGCGTAGAAACCTGAAAGTCGCGGGCGTGAAGTACCCGCCCGGGTCAGTCGCGGTCATGGTGTCCCCCCTCCTGTTCGCGGCCCGCCAAGAGTCTCGCAAGCCGGCGGGGACGGCGCGCGGACACAACCGGCGCGGTACGATGCGGCGATGAACGAGCTGCGACGGCAACTCGGCCAGGGCGTGTTCCGCCAGGGGTGGCTGCAGGCCGGGGTGAGCCTCGCGCTCGCCGTGGCCGTGTACGGCATGAGCCTCGGGTACGACGCCCTTAACCACGGCCCGTACCACCTGTTCCTGCGCACGCCGCTCGACCAGGCGATGCCGGTGGTGCCGGTCTTCGTGGTCCCGTACGTGTCGCTGGACCCGCTGGTCTACGTCAGCCTCGTGCTGTTCCTGGTGTTCCGCCAGCGCATCTTCCAGTCGGCCGCGCTCTCGATGCTCGCCACGTGGGTGGTCAGCTACCTCATCTACGCCGTCGCGCAGTCATACGTGGACCGCCCGGCGGTCATGGGCACCGACGTCTTCTCCGCGATGGTGCGCCACGTCTACGCGAACGACTTCCCGTACAACGACTTCCCGAGCCTCCACGTCTCGATCAGCACGATCATCGCCATCCACTGGCTGCGCGTCGATCGGCGAGTCGGCGCCGTCGTGACGGCGTGGGTGGTGCTGATCATCGCCTCCACCCAGCTGATCCACCAGCACTACCTCGCCGACGTGGCCGGCGGGCTGGTGCTGGCGTTCGCCTTCTCGCGCCTGTTCGGCGCGATCGACGTGTTCAGTTCAGGGCGGGGTCAGGAGGGTAGAACGCAAACCACGCCAGCGTCCCCCGCTGGCGCCCCAGGGCCGCCTGCCACAGGCGCGCCGGATCGGACGTGAAGACGTCCGACGGGCGGGCGTCGAGCACCCACCAGCCCCCGGTCTCGATCTCCATCTCGAGCTGCCCCGCGCCCCACCCCGCGTAGCCGGCGAAGAGGCGGATCTCGTCCACCCCCGGCCCGACGAGCACAGGGTCGCGACCCACGTCCAGCGTGCCCATGTCGCCGCCGAGGGGCTTGAACGCGTCCGGGTCGATGCCCGGGCGGGCGCGCGCCAGGCAGATCGCCGTGCCGTCGTCTGCCACCGGCCCGCCACTGAACACGAGCGACGGGGCGGCGGCGAAGCTCGACCAGGCCGGCAGCGCTTCCACCATGCGGACCTCGCTGGGCCGGTTCAGCACCACCCCGAGGGCGCCTTCGTCACCGTGCTGCAGCAGCAGCACCACCGTGCGGCTGAAGTTCGGGTCGATGAGGTGCGGCTGCGCCACCAGGAGGCGGCCGCCCAGGCCGTCGGCATCAGGCAAGGCAGGGCTCAGCGGGTCATCGCCGGCCCGGTCGCGGCCTCGTCGGCGTCCCGGCCGAAGGCGGCGTCAAGCAGGCGCGTGAAGCCCGACTCGATGCCGCGGCGCAGCACATGCGCGTCGGGCACGCCGCGGGCGTCCGCGACCAGGCCGAAGTTGAGCCGGTTGTCGTAGCTGAGGACGCAGATCGTCACCCCGGCGTTCGGCGTCAGGGGCAGGAGCGGGTAGATCTCGCGCACGCGGTGACCGGCGCAGTAGAGCGGGAACTGGACGCCGGGGACATTCGACACGATCAGGTTGAAGAGCCACTGCCGGTCCGCCAGCGCGCGCGTGGCGACGCTGTGCAGCGGCGCCGGCAGGAACGCCGTCAGTTCGAGGAGGCGTTCGCCGCCCTGGGCGCTGCCCTTGCGCTTCAACGCCCCCATCGCCTCCGCCACGTACCAGAGGCGGCGGACGGGGTCCATGGGCCCGACGGGCAGGTCGACCAGCACGGCGGAGACCCGGTTGCCAAGCGCGCCGCTGTCCGCCTCGCCGCGCGTGTTGACCGGGACGGCGATGCGGTGGGTCGCGCCGGCCGCCACCGGGCCGCGATGCCGCAGGAACTCGTAGAGGCCCTCGGCCACCGCCGCGAGGACGACGTCGTTGACGGTGAACCCCAGCTCGGCCTTCACCTGCTTGGCCGCGGCGAGGGGCACGGTGAAGAGCTCGGCCCGCCGGCCCTCGCCGACGCGGATGCCGAGCGGCGAGCGCGGCGCCGGGCGCAGCCCCGACGCGAGGCTGCCGAGGGCGCCGCCGGGGGACACCGCCGCGAGCCGCCGCCAGGCCTCGGCCGGCCCGGGGACCGCGCGGGCGGCGGCCCTGACGGCGGCGCCGGCAAACGCGCGCTGCTCCTGGAGGGCGCCGGACAGGAGCTCGGCGCGGCCGGGCAGCGGCGCGCCTCGCGGCGGCTCCGCGTAGGTCGTGTCGAGCGGGGCCTCCGGGTCGACGTCGAACACCTGGAGGGCCAGGCCCACCGCGGCCAGGCCGTCGACCATGGAGTGGTGCAGCTTCGCGTAGATGGCCAGGCTGCCGTCATCCAGTCCCTCGAAGAGGGTGACCTGCCACAGCGGCCTGTCGCGGGGCAGCATCTCGCCGTGCAGCTGCGCCGCGGCCCGCACCAGGACCTCGCGCGTACCCGGCGCCGGCAGCCGCGCGCGACGGATGTGGCGCCGGGGGTCGAAGTCAGGGTCGTCGACCCACACCGGGCGGTGCGCGGCGAGCGGCAGCGGCAGCACGCGCTGGCGGATCCGCGGCACCGAGGCCAGCCGGGCACGCACATGGCGGAGCACCCTGACGACATCAGGTTCGCCCCCGGTTGCCGGCCGCCCGTCGAGGACCAGCAGGCCGCCGACGTGCATGGGCGCCGCCGGCGTCTCGAACCCGAGGAAGGCCGCGTCCAGCGGGGTCAGCCGCTCAGCCACGCCGGCCACCTTCGACCACGGCCGCCCTACTCCTCCGGCTCGACGTGGACGGCCTCCTCCTCGGCGCTCAGGTCGCCCTCGACCGTGTCCACCGGGCCCGCGATCTCCTCCTTCGTGACGTCGGCGCCGCCGAGGTCCGCCGGCTCCGCCACGCGCATGCCGGCCGCCGCCTCGCCATCGCCGGCGTAGCCTGGCTCGGCCCCCAGCGCCGGGTCGGGCTCCTCCTCCCGGAGGCGCTCGTCGAGGGTCTCGCGGTCGTACTCGTCCGCCGGGGTGGGTCTCAGGTTCGACGGCTCGGACACGTCGATGCCGCGCTCGGCGTCGACGACCTCAGCCGGGTTCGGCTCCATCGCCAGCACCTCCGCCTCGTCGTCAGAGGGCGTGTCGTTCCACGGCTCGTCGGGCTGGTCGGGGCGGTGTGACTCGCTCATCGGGCTGCCTCCCTAACTCGGGTGGACGGCGACGTCCCCCCCGACAGAGGCTACCGCGACGCGCGTCGCGGCAGGGTCAGTCCCTCTGCTGGAAGTTGTAGACGGCCACGGCCATCATGACCACGCCGAAGACGAGCATGATGCCGACCTCCTCGAGGGTGGACAGGCGATGGCCGAAGAGGTCGATGGCGTACTGGTCCAGCGCCCGCGCCGGGACGCCGCCAGCCTCCAGCACCACCTTGCGGATGGGGCCGATGCCGTAGGACGCCGGGTCGATCCGGGTCAGCACGGTCAGCCAGGCGGGCAGCCCGGTCAGGGGGAAGAGCGCGCCGGACAGGAAGAAGATCGGCATCATCAGGAAGTTCATGACCACCTGGAAGCCCTGCATCGACTTCATGCGCGAGCCGACCGCCACGCCGAGCGCCGACAGCGCGAACGCGAGGATGAACACGAGCACGAGCACCTGGAGCACCATCAGCGGGGTCACGGTGATGCCGATGAAAGGCGCCAGCACGAGGAGCACGACGCCCTGGACCATCGCCTGGGTCGCGCCCCCGAGCGTCTTGCCGATGGCGATCGCGCTCCGGTCGATCGGCGCCACGAGCAGCTCCTTCATGAAGCCGAACTCGCGGTCCCACACGATCGACATCGCGCCGAACATCGCGGTGAACAGCACCGCCATCGAGATCACGCCCGGGTACAGGAACTGCTGGTAGTTGAAACCCTTCGGGAACGAGCTGCCTCCCCGCATCAGGGACGACAGCCCGGTGCCGAAGATCACGAGGTACAGGAGCGGTTGCATCAGTGACGCGATGACGCGGCCCCGGTCGCGCCAGTAGCGCACCAGGTCGCGCTTCCACACGACCCACACCGCCGTGAGCGAGGCGGCGTACGCGTTGGTCTCGCGCACGGCGCGACGCTCCGCCGGCGCCGCCGCCGGCTCGCGGGTGGGCGCTTCGGTGATCGCGTTCGTCATCGCCTGCCTCCTCCTCGCCACATGCGGGCCATGTTGCGCAACGAGTCCACGCTGGCCGCTCCCTCTTCGCGGATCGCGTGGCCGGTCAGCTTGAGGAACACGTCGTCAAGGCTCGGCCGGGAGAGCGACACGGAGAGCACGGGCATCGACAGCTCGCGCACGAGGCGCGGCACCATCTCCGCGCCATCCTTGACCTCGAGCCGGAGGTGACCGTTGTCGGCGACCGCCTCGAGCGCAAAGAGCGCCTGGATCTCCCGCGCCGCGGTAGGGCCGTCCTCGGTGCGGAGCGTGATCACGTCGCCGCCAACCATGTCCTTCAGCTCCGCCGGGGTGCCGAGGGCGACGATCTCACCCTTGTCGATGATCGCGATGCGGTCGCAGAACTCCGCCTCGTCCATGTAGTGCGTGGTCATGAAGAGCGTGATCCCCTCGCGCTTGCGCACGTCGTGCAGGTAGCCCCAGATGTGCTTCCGCGTCTGGGGGTCGAGGCCGAGGGTGGGCTCGTCGAGGAACAGCACCTCCGGGTAGTGGAGGACGCCCCGCGCGATCTCGAGGCGCCGCTTCATGCCGCCGGAGTAGGTGCGCACCTGCGAGTCGGCGCGCTCGGACAGGTCGACGACCTCGAGCACGTCGGTGATCCGCCGGTGCCGCTCCGCGCGGGGCAGGCCGTAGATCGTGGCGTGCATCTCGAGGTTCTCGCGGCCGGTCAGCTGGTCGTCGAGCGAAGGGTCCTGGAACACCAGCCCGATCCGGCGGCGGACGCCGGCGGGGTCACGCACGACGTCGATCCCGGCCACCTCGGCGGTCCCGCCCGTCGGCCGCAGCAGGGTGCAGAGGATGCTGATGGTCGTCGACTTGCCCGCCCCGTTGGGGCCGAGGAACCCGAAGACCTCGCCCGGCATCACGTCGAGGTCGATGCCGCGGACGGCTTCGAGGTCCCCGTACTTCTTGCGCAGCCCGGCAGCGTGGATGACAGCAGTCATGCTCCGCCTCCAACTCCACGCCGCGCTCGGATGTTCCCGGGCCGGGCTGTCCACCACCTCATCCCCCGATCCTAAGCGCCCGCCCCCGGTTCCGGTACCCTCCGAGGCGCGGGTGTGAGACAGGAGGTGAGCATGTTCGAGCTGAACGCGATTGGGGTGGTGGGCGGCGGGCTGATGGGGTCGGGCATCGCGGAGGTCGCGGCTCGCGCGGGTGTCGACACGGTGATCCTCGAGCCGTCCACCGACCTGCTCGACCGCGCGCGGGCGCGGATCGAGCGCTCGACGGCGTCGGCGGTCCAGCGCGGCAAGATGAGCTCCACGGAGCGCGACGACGCGCTCGGCCGCATCGCGTTCGTCACGGAGTTCAAGGCCCTCGCCGACCGCGAGGTGGTCGTCGAGGCCGTGCCCGAGAAGCTCGAGCTGAAGCGCGAGGTGTTCGACCGGCTCGACACGGTGTGTCGCGCGGACTGCGTCCTGGCGAGCAACACCTCCTCCATCCCGATCGCGGAGCTCGCCGGCGCGACGCGGCGCGCCGACCAGGTTGTCGGGCTGCACTTCTTCAGCCCCGTGCCCGTGATGGGGCTGCTCGAGCTGGTCCGGGCGCTGCGCACCAGCGACGAGACCGTCGCTGCCGGGCGCGCCGTCGGCGAGAAGCTCGGCAAGCACGTGATCCAGACCAAGGACCGCGCCGGCTTCATCGTCAACATGCTGCTGATCCCCTACCTCGTGGCCGCGATGCGGATGTACGAGGAGGGCTTCGCCACGCGCGAGGACATCGACGCCGGCATGCGCCTCGGCTGCAACCACCCGATGGGCCCGCTGCAGCTGGCCGACTTCATCGGCCTCGACGTCGCGTACGAGGTGTGCAACTCGCTGTTCGAAGAGTTCAAGGACCCGGCCTACGCGCCGCCCCCGCTGCTGAAACGCATGCTGGCCGCGGGGCTGCTGGGACGGAAATCCGGCGAGGGCTTCTACACGTACGAGGTCAAGGCCTAGCGCAGCGGGTCAGGCCCCCTTCCGCGCCTCCGCCTGGCGCAGGCCCTTTTCGAACGAGGACCTGACCGGCGCGCCGCCGGTGAGCTTCACGCCGAGCATGGCGATCGTGCCCATGAACGTGGATGGGGTCCGCTCCCACTCCACGTGCACGTCGGTACCGCCGCCGGCGCGCTCCGAGACCGAGACCTGGACGTGGCTGCCCGGCTTGCAGAAGCTGCTCTCGAGGACGTCCCATCGCACGACGCCCGGTCTCGACCAGTCGTACCGCTCCCGGGCCCAGAAACTGGCGGGGCCGCCCTCGCGCACCTCGGCGCTCGTCGCCTCTTTCGAGTAGACGGCAAACAACTTCGGGTCGAGCCCCGGCCAGCGCTCAGGCCGGTGCTCCGAGAAGTCCGCGAACAGCTCCACGACCTCGTCAGGCGCGAGAGTCGTCTGCATGTCGATTCCACTCGGGCCATCGACGTCCTCCTCTCTACTTCCGCGCTGCGACGGCAAGGGCCAGGGCCGCGGCCCCCGCGCCCGCGCCGAGGTACGTCTCCCATCCCGCCGCGTGGACCGCGACATGGATGGCGGCGAGGCCGACGCCGTCCAGCGCGGCCAGGGCCGCCAGCGCCAGCGTCGCACGTTTCGCGCGCGCGTCATCCACGCCAACGACCCTCGCCCCCGCCGTGCCCGTGAGCGCGAGCCAGATCGCCAGCCCCGTGAGCGTGCCGGCCGCGCGGCTCGGGTTCTGCAGCGCCACCCCCGGTTGGGTCGCGGCGAACCAGGCGACGTCGGCGGCCCCGACCGCGGCGGCCAGCGTCAGGAGCGCGAGGAGCCCCCGCGCCCGCCCGGTGTCGGTCTCGACCATCGCGGCAATGTTAGGGGGCGATGTCGCGCATCGGCGCCGCCTGCGCCGTGGCCCCCAGGCGGGCGACGCCGAGCCGGTCCTCGATCGTCGCCAGCAGCGAGTAGTGGTCGTAGCGCGTCGCCGTCTCCACGTGCCCGGCGCCCGGCTCGAGCGCCACGGTCAGCACCTCGTTGGAGGTGCCGAAGCCCTCGTCCCAGGTCAGGAGCAACAGCCCGCCCGCGCTCCAGGCGCGCGACGCCATGACCTCCGGCACGACCTGCGCGAGCCAGGCGTCGCCCGTCGCCACCGAGCAGTCGTGCGTGTCGTGGCACAGGTCCGGCGTGATCCACACGAAGCGCGGCGTGTCCGCGGCGAGGTCGGTGGCGAGAGGGGCGAGCGACACGACGTTGGGGGGGCAGGCGCCACCGTAGTAGGCGAAGGGGTTGTGCTTCAGCGCGTAGGGATAGGGGCTGTCGAAACAGCCGCCTGTCATTCCCTCCATGTAGGCGCGCCAGCTGATGCCGGCGGCGGTCAGCTCGTCGCCGAGCCCCTGGGCCGGCAGACGGTGGTACCCGTCGTCGGCGATGCCCCATGTGCTGCCGCTGGTCAGCGCCAGGTAGTTGGGCAGGCTCGGGTGGCTGACCGCGTGGTAGTTGGTCGCGACCCCGTACCGGCGCGCCAGGGAGGCGGTGTAGGTCCCGCTCAACGCGTCGGCGTACGTCTTGTTCTCCATCACGATGACGAACACCGACGGAGCCGGCGCCGGGGAGGGGGAGGGCGAGGCCGAGGGCGACGGCGACCCGGCCGGTGCGGTGGGGCTCCGCTGCGCGCCGGCCCGCGACGCGGAGCAGGCCGTCACGAGGAGGCAGAGCCCGGCGGCACCGGCGCGGAGGATATGGGCGTTGGTCGCGCTACCCCGCCTGTTCGCGCTCAAGGATCTCGAGGGTGCGGCGCAGCACGGCCCCGAAGACGAGGCCGGGGCCGCCCGGCAGATACGTCAGCGCCTGGACGAGCCAGCCCTGCGGCCCGGTGAAGTCACGCGTCAGCGTGACATCGACACGGCAGCCGCCGCCTTTGCGCGCCTTGACGCGGAACTCCCACGTGGTCCCGGGCTTCAGGAAGTTGCTGGCCTCCACGGTCGAGACCACCACGCCCGGCTTCGACCAGTCGTACCGCGACTGCTCCCAGGCCGTGCCGGTGCCCTCGCGGATGAGGGCCGAGTCGGGACCTTTCTCCAGCACGCGGTACTGGTTCGCGGTCTGCCCGGGCCAGTACCGCGGCCGCTCCGGGGTCATGTCCGTCAGAGCGCGGATGAACCGCTCCGGGGCGACGTCGCCCTCGGCGCTGTAGGCGAACACGCGGCGGCCCATGGCGCTCGCGATCCTAGGTGACTTCTCCGCGGCGCGTTCACACCCTGTGCACAAGTGGGGACGACGCTTGAACCATGAAACCTATCGACCAGGAGGTCTGAGATGTTTGGACGTTTTGCCTTCGTATGGGCGCTCGTCACCGCCGCCATCGCGGCGGGGGTCGGCGCCCTCGCCTACAACGCCGGGCTCGCGGCGAACCTCGCCACGCACGGCGGCGCCGCCGTGGCGCCATACCCGTACCCGTACTACGGGTGGGGCTGGGGTGGAGGATTCGGCTTCGGCTGGATCATCCCGTTCGTCCTGTTCGTGCTGCTGCTCTCGCTGCTGTTTCGCCGCCGTCACTGGTACGGCGGCGGCGGTCGCTACTGGGGCGGCTGGGAGCAGCACCTGCAGGACTGGCACCGCCAGGCCCACGGCGAGGCGCCCCAGCAGCCTGGCCAGACGCAGGGCTGAGCGCCCGGACGGCGGAGGCGACAGCGCCTCCGCCGTCAGCGCGCGCCGTAGCCTGAAGCCGTGAAGACCATCCTCGTCGTCGACGACGAGCCGCGCATCGTGCAGCTCGTCCGCGACTACCTCGAGCACGGCGGGTTCGCCGTTGTGACGGCGGCCGACGGCGCCGCCGCGCTGCGCGAGGCCCGGGAGCGGCGGCCCGACCTCGTGGTCCTGGACCTCGGGCTGCCCGGGCTCGACGGCCTCGATGTCACGCGCGAGCTGCGCAAGCAGGGCAACCTGCCGATCGTCATGCTCACCGCGCGCGACGACGAGTCCGACAAGATCGTCGGCCTCGAGCTCGGCGCGGACGACTACATGACCAAGCCCTTCAGCCCGAAGGAGCTGGTCGCGCGTGTGCGAGCGGTGCTGCGCCGCGTTGACAGTGCCGCTGCGCCGGTGGGCGTGATCCGGGTCGGCGACACGGTCGTCCTGGACGAGGCCAAGCTCGAGGTCCACGTCGACGGGCGGCGCGTGGACGTGACGCCGACGGAGTTCAAGCTGCTGGCGGTGATGGCGCGCCAGCCGGGCCGTGTGTTCACCCGCGCGCAGCTGCTCGACGCGGTGCACGGCGTGGCTTTCGAGTCGTACGAGCGCGCCATCGACGCGCACGTCAAAAACCTGCGCCGCAAGCTGGAGCCGGACCCCCATGCGCCGCGTTACCTGCAGACGGTGTTCGGCGCCGGTTACCGGTTCGCGGAGCCGTGAGCGAGAGCGCGCGACGGCCACCATGGTGGCCTGAGGGCGAACCCTTCCCTCCGCGGGGACGGTACTGGGGACGTGGCGGACGGCGCTTCATGCGACGCGTCGTCCTCGCGCTGTTCCTTCTGTGGGTCGTCGGCGCGGTGATCGTCAACTTCGCCGTCACCGGTGTGATGAGCCTCTTCAGCCCGGGCTACTTGCGCGGCTCCCACGTCATCTCGGGAGTCGCGACGGCACTGCTGCTGTTCGTGCTGGTGGCGCTGGTCCTCGGCAGCCGTAGCTGGCGCGGGGTCGGCCGTCCGATCGGCGACCTGATGGATGCGACCACCCGCATCGAGCGCGGCGACTACTCTGCCCGGGTCACCGAGACCGGGCCTCCGGCGGTGCGGCGGGCGGCGCACGCGTTCAACCGGATGGCCGAGCAACTTGCTGACGCCGACGCGCGGCGACGCTCGGTGCTGGCGGACGTGGCCCACGAGCTGCGCACGCCGTTGTCGGTCATCCGCGGGCAAGCCGAGGGCATCGCCGACGGCCTGTACCCCGCCGACGCCGCGCACCTCGCGCCGATCCTCGACGCCACCCGCACGATGGAGGCGCTGGTCGAGGACCTGCGCACCATGGTTCTCACCGACGCGCACGCTTTGACGCTCAACTACGAGAGCGTGGACCTGCAGGCACTGTTGAACGAGGCCCTCCAGGGGTGCGCGCCTGCCGCGGCGGCCAGGGGCGTGGAGCTACGGACGGACTATGCCGCGCGCCTCGACGAGGTGCCGTTGGACCCGGTGCGGATACGGTCCGTTGTGGCCAACCTGCTCTCCAACGCGCTGCGGCACACGGCGGCAGGCGGGACCGTCACCGTGGAGCTGAGCGGGGGTGCCGACGGTGCGGACGTCACCGTGCGGGACACCGGCGAGGGAGTGCCGGTGGCGCTGCAACCGCACGTGTTCGAGCGGTTCAGGAAGGGCGAAGGGTCACCCGGGTCGGGGCTCGGGCTCGCGATCGCAAAGGAACTGGTGGAGGCGCACGGCGGAACGATCGCGCTCGAGAGCAGCGTGGGTAAGGGCACGGCGGTGCGGGTGCACCTGCCAAGGCGCGGCGACGCCTGAGTTACACAACGCTGTGTAGTACAATAGAACATATGTTCTTGCCGGAGGGGTTGGGGCGGGCTGAGGCGGTGGCTGCGGTCCACGAGCTGCTGGAGCGGATCGGGGGGCTGGGGCAGGAGGACCACGCCAGCACGTTGCGCGAGGTGCGCGGGATCATCGACCATGGCGAGCTGGTCGCGGCCCGGCTGGCGGCGGAGTTCGACCGCCGCGGCGGTTACCGCGCCGAGGGGGCCGGCGACCTGACCTCGTGGATGGTTGGGTCATTGCGACTCACCCCGGAGGCGGCCCAGGACCGGGTGACGGTCGCGCGCGCGCTGCCGGCTCTGCCCGCGACGGCGGACCTGCTGGCCCACCGGGAGCTCAACTTCGAGCAGGTGGCGGTGGTGGCGCGCAACGCCAACAAGGTCGCGCCGGCAGACATGCCGCGCGTTGAGGGGATGATCCTGGAGAAGGCCCTCACCACCGACGCGGGCCAGCTGCGGCGCCACGCCGCGGCGGCGGTGGCCGAGGTGGACCGCGACGCGATCTCGCGCGATGCCGCCCGCGCCAGGGAGCGGCGCTCCCTCAACCTGCGCGACGACGTCGAGGGCACCGCCCAGGTGTCGGGCAACCTCACCTCCGAGCTCGCCGCTGTGCTCCGGGCGGGGCTCGAACCCTTCCTCGCCCCTGCTGGGCCTGACGACAGCCGCACCGCCACCCAGAGGCGCCACGATGCTTTGCTGCAGCTGCTTTCGCAGGCTTCAGGCAGTGGCGCCCCCGGCAAGCGGCGGCCGAAGCAGCTGGTGGTGGTGGCGCCTCTTTCGGCGATGCTTGGGGAAGATGGTCCGCCTGCCTTGCTGCAGGGGCTTGTGCCCATCAGCCAGGAGGAGCTGGGGGAGGTCGCTTGCGACTCGGCGCTGAGTGTCGTGCTCAAGGACGCCAGGGGCAACATCGCCTTCGCGGGGAAGTCGGCGCGGACCTTCTCTGAGGCGAAGCGCCGGGCGCTGCTGGCCAGGCAACCGACCTGCGCCTTCCGCCGATGCAACCAGCCCGCGATCGACTGCGACGGACACCACCTGGTGGAGTACTCCCGGGGCGGGAAGAGCACGGTCGAAGACGAGGCTCCGTTGTGCCGGGTGCACCACCCGTTCGTGCACCGGGACGGCTGGTGGGTCCGGCGCAATGACGACGGGACTTACACAACCCTGCCGCCGGGGCACCCGGACAACCCTCGTGACCGACTGACCCCGGAGGAGTACCTCCGGCGGCGAGAAGGGGCTATCCGGCGACGCAAGCCGCGACGTCCGGCGGCATCGGCGCCGGAGCCCGACCCTTAGGCGCCCGCCCCCGCCGCGGCCCCGGCGAGCCGTTGCGCGTCCGCTTCACAGACCAGCAGGCCTTCGTCGCCGACCTCGTGGGCGCAGTCCCGGCAGATGGGCTCGGCGCAGGCGACACAGAGCGCGACCGCCTGGATGTGGGGATGGTTCACGCACACCGTGATGACGTGCGAGGGCTGTTCTGTCGGGGCTTCCGCAGCGGGCACCGCGGCGGGCGGGGTGGGCTCGGCGGGCGTGGTCGTGGACACCCCGGCGGCGTCGCTGGTGCTGAGCGTCAGCTCCACGCCGCCAAAGCTGAGCTGGTCCCCGTCCCGCAGCGGGGCCGAGACCTGGGGCGGCAGCTGCTGGCCGTTGACGAAGGTGCCGTTGGTGGAGCCGAGGTCACGGATGGTGACGCTGTCCCCGGCGACGTCGAGCTCCGCGTGGCGCCGGGACACGCTGCGCTCACTGTCGAGGTCGTACAGGTCGACCTGGGGGACGTGGCCCGTGATCCGGTCCCGGCGGCCCACGACGTGGGTGCCGGCGTCGAGGGGGATGGCGCGCTTGCCGGCGCGCAGGCTGACGTTGCTCATCTTGCTTGCTCCTTTGTCAACACCCCGTGGACGGCGGCGGAACCGCGCCCGTGGGAGGCATGGGGGCGATCGCGGTCGCCGTTTGGGTCAGGGGACGGTCGCCGAGGAAACCGACCCGGAAGGGGTAGTGGTACTGGACTGAGACCTGCACGAGCCAGCCGGACCCGGCGCCGTTGCTGCGGCTGACGCCTACCGGCCAGGCGCCGTTGGGCGACGCGATGGAGTGGCCGTCGAGCGTGTAGCGGTTGCCGCCGAGCACCTTGGGGTTGCACTGCGTATCGGGGACGAGGACGTCGACGTCGACGTAGTCCACCGTCACCACGCTGGTCGTGCCGACGAAGCTCTGCTGGATCTTCGCCAGGCCGTCCTTGTCGGCGTTCGCGTCGGTCCCGGCCAGCGCGACGGCGAGGGCCGCGTCGTGCGCGGCGAAGTGCGCTGACTCCGCCGCGAAGACCGCGGTGCCGCCCTCGACGATGCCGAAGATCAGGAAGAAGAGCAACGGCGCGACGAGGCCGAACTCGATCATGGCCTGGCCGCGCTGGCCGCGGGTGTGGCGGCTCACCGGCGCTCCCCGCACGCCGGGGAGGGCAGCGCGTGGCGGCTGGCGGAGTGCATCGCGGCCACTGCCGGGCAGGCGAGGGGCAGGGCCGCGTCGACCGCCTTCTGCGCGGCGGCGAGGTCCGAGGCGGACGCCGCGCCGGCCGCGGACGCGGACGACTGGGCCGCTGTGTTGAGGGCGCTCGCGAGCGCCAGCAGGCTGGTCGCCGCGGTCCGGAGGGATGCCGGCGCGGCGTTGGCGTGGAGCCAGGAAGTCGCGGCGTCAGCGTCGTGGGCGAGCTGCTGCGAACGTTGCGCGCACGCGGCGTAGGCGCCCTTCGGGACGGCGCCTGTCAGTGGCCGGCACGGCAGCCGCGTCGCCACCGCGTCCGCGATGAGCGGGGTGTACGTGGCTTCCAGGTGGCTCTCGTAAGCCGCCGTCGACGGCGCCGCTGCCGCGGTGCCGCACGCCGAGAGCACGCCAGCGAACACCAGCGAGGCGACCTCGCGGCGGCGCCGCCTCAGCATGCGCCCACGCATGGCCCGTGATACGTGAAGTACGACAGCGGCACGTCGGGGCTCTCCTCGCCGGCCGCGGTGTGAAGCACGATGCGGTAATTGCCGGGGTAGGCGTGCGGAGGCATGGTCAGCGTGAGCATCTGCGGGCTTGTGTGCGTGAACGCCACGGGGTACCCGTCGACGGTGACGCTCACGACCTGGTCGAAGTACGCCGGCTGCCCGCTCGCGGCCGTGCTGGAGGTGACAGTGACGACCGTGCCTCCTCCGGTCGGTCCGTCGGGCGCGAAGCTTCCGCTGCGGGGGGTGAAGTCGGCGGCGACCGGCTGCGGAGCGTAGGCCGCGATGAAGCTCAGGCCCGTCGTGTTCGCGTGGCCGTTGCCCTGGCCGATCACCAGCGTGTGCATGCCTGGCCCGAGAGCCGGCAGCGCATACTGCGGGGCGGTCGGCGGTGAGCCCGGCACGGGGAAGTAAGTGGCGGAATCGACGATCGCGTAGACCGGTGCGCCTTGCGCGACGTCCGAGACGTTGACGGTGATCGTCGCCGGCTGGTTGGCCGCGACGGCCGCCGCGAACGGGGTCGTGGAGGGCGAGACACCAATCACGTTGGGGACGCGGTCGTACACGACGAGCTTTGATGGCCCGGCCGGCGGGTTGGACCCCTCGGGCGTCGTCACGACCACGTCGTAGATGCCGGCCTGGAGCTGCGGAGCGGTGACCGTCAACGACGTCGTCGAGGCGCTGACGACAGTCGCGGCCAGGCCGTTGATCGTGACGGATGGCGGTTTCGGCGTGCCGGTGGGGGCGGTGGCGAGGTCGGACCCGGTGATGGTGATGGACTCGCCCGGCTGGTTGGCCGGGATCTCCGGGCCGACTACCGTCTGCCACGGCGTCTGCATCTGGTTGACGAGCGGCAGGTGCGCATAGACGGTGATGGCGTCGAGATCCTGCGTCCAGTTGCTGGGACCCGACGGCGTCGTGACGACGGCGTAATACGTGCCGGGCAGAGGGAGAACAGGCATGTGGAACGTCAGCTGCGACGCGGTGCTGGTGTCGATGGTCGCGACGATCCGCGTGCTATCGCTCACGAGCGCCAGGGTTTCGCCGGCAGCGCCGTTCGTGAAGCCGCGCCCGTTGAAGGTGATCGCGTTCCCCCCGGAGAGCGGCGCGCTCGCGGTCCCGAGCGTGCTGAAGTCCGAGGGCTGCGTCTGCGTCACGCTCGGGGCCGTGGCGGGCGCACCGGTGGCCGCGATCACGGAAAGCTTGGTCGGGCTGACGATCCAGCCCGCGCCGAGGCTGTGGACGCGCACCGAAACCGAGGTGCCGACCCAACCGGACTGGGCGGCAAGGCGGAAGACCAGCTGCTGCTGGGAGACGACCGACATGGCCTGGGTCGCGTCGTCGGAGCCGTTGCAGACGTGGCAGACCGATACCTGGTCGACGTCGGTGAACCCGTTGCCGATGACTGAGACGTACGCCTGGTTGGGAACGGAAGTGGGTGACAGGCGCGACACCGACGGCTGGACCAGCTGGTAGTTGTAGGCCGGGCCGTTCTTCCAGCCCGCCGACATGCTGTGCACCTGCAGCTGCAGCGCCGCGGGCTCGTGGGGCGGCAGGAGCACGGCCAGCTCGGTGTCGCCGTGGCGTGACGTGGGCGCCGGGTTGTAGATCCCGTTGCACGGGACCCAGCAGTACTGGGCCTGGTCGACGTCCTGGAGGCCCGTGCCGGTCAGCAACACGGGGCGCGAGTCCATGCCCGCGGGTCCAGACGCCGGGTTGGTGATCGCGGTCGGGAACACGTCGCCGTAGGAGTAGTGCTGCATGCTCCCGCCGGGGTTGAGCGTGAGGGTCACCACCTGGGGCTCGAGCCCGGGCAGCGATACCAGCATCTGCGTGTCGCTGAGGAGGTGCGTCTGCAGCGGCGAGGAATACGCGCAGGCGTTGTTGCAGGTGACGCTGGTGACCCGGTCGAGGTTCCGGCCGGTCAGCAGCACGGTGCGCGCGCCGATGGCGGCGGAGCCCTGGGCGGGCTCGATGGAACTGAGCAAGGGTGCGTCGTCGATCCACGTGTAGCTCGGCCCGCCCGGGTTCCACGCGGGGTTCGCGTTGGTCGCGGTCAACACGCGGAAGCGGATGGTGGCCGGCTCGTGGTCCGGCAGCAGGATGGTCATGTGGGTGTCGCCGTTGGCGTCGCTGTAGACGTGGTAGCCCGCGACGTCGGTGCCGGCGCTCTGTGGCCCGCAGGGGTCGAAACAGTACTGCACGCCTGTCGCCTGGGAGAAGGCGCTGCCGAGCAGCGACACCGTCCGGTTGGCGCCCATCTGCGCGACCCCGCTGCTCGGGATGACCTGCGTGATCGTGGCCGAGGTGCCCGCCGCGCTGACGGCGCCAGCCCCGTGCGCCGTCACGAGCCCGCCGCCCCAGAGCCCGGCGAAGAAGGGCACGAAGCTGTGGCTCAGCTGCACCCCGAGATCGCCTGTCGTCGGGTCGCAGTTCACGTTGGCGTCAGACGTCGGGAACCCGTTGCGCTGGACGGCGTCCAGCGCCAGCGTCTTCGCGCGCGCGCAGTCCGGCATCGCGGGTCGGGCCTCCGCCAGGGCCGCCGTGACTGCGGTGTCCACGCGGGTGCGGTTCAGATAGGCGACACCACCGTCCACGGCCAGCGCGATGGCCAGGATCGCCGCGAGCAATGTGATCGCGACGATCGGCAGAGCCTGCGCGCGACGGCTGTCGAAACGCGACCTCACGGCTGCGCCGGGATCGGGTTCGCGTACTGCGTCCCGATGGTGAGCGACAGGTCGTTGTCGTCGATCTCCATGTAGTCGAGCTCGACCGGGTAGGCACCGGCTTCGGGGAAGTCGACGCCGAACGTGCGCGCCGCCGGCGAAGAGGGGGCGTTCCAGGCCGCCACGACGGGGTAGCCGGCCGCGGGGCTGGGCGAACCGGCCGCCGCCGTGTAGTGGTATGCCGCCGGGGGGCTCGGCCAGTTGTGGACCAACGTCTGGCTCGGGTCCGGCGAGGCCTTGCCCAGGCCGCTGTTACCCCCGGGGCCGATGCCGAGAATCCAGCCGTCGTCCGAGAAGATGCGGAACGTGTAGGAGCCCGGCGCCGCGATGTGGAAGGTCGCGCGAATGACCATGCAGAACGCGCCGGGGAACTGGCTCGCGTTGATGGTGTTGCTGGCCGACGCGCATGGCTGACCGGGTGGGTTGCAGCCCGCCTCGAAGCCGCCGCCCTGCACCGGGAGGGTGCTGCAGTCTGCCGGGTTGACGTCGGTGAACGGGTGCGTGTCCTGGTTGACCACGACGCTCGAACAGCCGGTGATCGCGCCCTTGTACGGGTCGAAGTTGATGACCGGGAACGCCTGGCTGAACTGGGGGGAGGGGTGCGGGTTGGCGTTGAAGTTGAGGTCCCACATCGGGTCGCCCGCGTTCGCCATCGCGTACACGTTGCCCTGGATGCCCGAGACACTGATCCCGGGGGTCGACGGGTGGGAGGGCGTCTTCTGCAACGGCATCACCGCGTCCTCCGTCAACCGCAGGTGCACGCTCTGGCTGGCCGACGGCGGGTCGTAGTTCCACACGAGGTGGACGCCGACCAGGACCTGGATCTTGTCCGGCGGTTGCTGGGTGCGGTAGACGAGCAGGAAGCTCTGCTGCGTGGGGTCGGGAACCCAGCTCGCCTGGCCGTTGAACGTGAAGCGGTCGAACAGGTCGTTGGCGCTGTCGAAGGCGCCGCTGTTGGGGTCGTTCGGCACCGGCCGGTAGATGTCGAGCTCCCTCAGCGTGGTGTGAGGCATCTGCTTCGCCACCGCCACCGTGGCGGCGACAACCTGCTGGTCCACCTGGGCCTGGGTTTCCGGGGTGGCGGAGGCCGAACCGTCGCCCAGGGCCGCCGCGGTCGTGGCCCCGGCCCGGACCGCCTCGGCTCCGATGACGCGCCCGTCCACGAGCAACCCGCCCGTCCAGCCGCCCAGGAAGACGACCAGCAGCAGCGGCATCGCCAGGGCGAACTCGATCATCGCCTGGCCTCGCGCGGCGCGCCTCATCCTTCTCATGGCTCCTGCCGACTCCCCCGGCGACGCGCGGGCCTTAGTGCTTGCCCGCGCTGATCTGCATGAAAGCCATCGCGCCGAGCACCAGCAGCAGGGCAAGCACGTTGAACAGCGTCGGGAACGTCATCTGCACCGGGGCGCGCAGCGAGCGCGCCTTGATCTCCTGCTCACGCTTGACACGCAGCTCGGACGACTGGTTCTCGAGCATCTCCCGCAGGTCCTGGCCGCCCATCTGGCTGGCCTGCCCGACGGCGGCGACGAGGAAGGCCAGGTCCTCGTTGCGGTTCTTGCGCAGCAGGTCGCCCATCGCGGTGTCGAGCTTCTCCTTCAGCCGGTCGACCCGGTCCATCACGTACTGCAGCTCCTGCGCCAGGATCTCCTGGCGGAAGTAGCGGCAGTAGCTGGCCAGGCCCGCGTCGATGGAGCTCCGCTCCACCGCCATGCCGATCACCTCCATCGCGAGGGGCACGGCGCGGCTGATGTGCGCCTGCCGCGTGTCGGCGGCGCGCTTGATGCTGTTGTCGGGCGCGAAGTACCCGATTGCCGCGAGGGCGACGGCGAACAGCACCAGCAGCGCGGGGTTGCCCAGGAGGAACCCGAGCACGAGCCCGAGCACCACGAAGATGCTCATCGTCATCAGCTTCATGCGGGCCAGGTCGGAGACCGACACCAGGGTGCCCACGTCCGCGCGCTCGCACTCGTCGTGGAGCCCGGCGCGTTTGACCAGCTCCACGAGGAGTCCGGGGGCGGGCAGCTTCGACGCCTGCGCCCGCATCTTCAACACCGCCTCGCGCTGTTTTGCGTACTTCGCCACCGGGCTGCGCTTGTCGACCGGCGGCGGGTTGTCGCCGTCGGTGTTCGCGGCGGCGTCCGCGAGACCGGGCACGGCCGGCACCGCCGCCCGGCTCCGCCGCCGGCCCATGCGCAGGATGAAGACGATGGCGACCGCGAGGGCGAGGACGACCAGGACCAGCAGCAGCAGCGTGGTCACAGCTCGATCCTCGCGAGGATCCGTGAGGCGAACCACCGGCTGAGGAGGTTCATCCCGATCGCGATCACCAGCACCACCCAGCCGACGGGGGTGGTGAAGAGCGGCGCCACGAAATTCGGCGCGATGAAGAACATCAGCAGCACGAAGCCCGCCGGCAGGAACATGATGACCGACGCGGTGGAGCGCACCTGGCTGGTCACCGCCTCCAGCTCGTTCCGGGCCCGGATCTCGGCCTGCATGGTGCCCGCCAGGTTGCGCAGCAGGACGTACGTCTCGAGGCCGACCCGGTCGCCGATGGCGAGGGCCGACGCGGCCGTCTGCAGGTCCGCGTAACCGAGCCGGTCCGCCCACATCCGGAACGCCTCCACCTCGGTGATGCGCAGCGCCTGGATGCGCTGGTGCAGGTCGGACAGCTCACTGCGGATCGGGTCGGCGAGGTTGGGCGTGGTCACCTCGAGCGCGTTGACGAAGTTGCGCCCCGCGGCCATCGCACTGCCGATGAGGCGCAGCGCGTTCGGCAGCTGGAGCAGGAACTGCGCCTTGTACGCCTTCGCCTTGCGGCGCTGCAGGGCGTAGGGCAGGGCCGCCACCGCGATCCCGACGAGCACGGCCAGCGCCGGCGCGCCGAAGACGAGGAGGCCGACGCCGATGCCGACCAGGCCGAAGGCCAGCTGCCGGTCAAGGTAGCCGCCCCAGCGAAAGTCGGCGCCAACCTCGACCTTGCTGCGGTAGGCGTCCACCAGGCGCTGCGGCAAGAGCCCCAGCGCGAACTCCGTCGGCGTCCGGCGAGGGCCGGCCTCGATCGCCACGGCCGCGCCGGCGTGCGCGGCATAGGGGTTCACCTTGGGCTTGCGCACCACCGGGGCCACGGCGGCAACCGCCATGTACGCCACCCCGGCAACTACCCAGAGCATCGCCGCCATCGCCATGCTTCTCTCTCCCTCCCTGTTGACTGCCTGTCAGGCCGTGACGTGGCCGAGCTCGAGCGCAATGCGCTCGTCGACACCCGCGGGCTCCTTGAGCCTCTCGAACACGCCCGTGAACTTGCCGCCGCCGTCGACGCCGGTCCGGCGGAACTGGAAGATGGTGCTCAGCTTGACCTCGCCCGTCAGCGAGTCCATGCCGTCGATCTCGGCAATCTCCACGACGCGCCGGCTGCCGTCGGACAGCCGCGCGGTCTGCACCACGAGGTCGACCGCGCTCGAGATCTGGCGGCGGATGGCCGGGATCGGCAGCTCGCGGGCCATCAAGACCATCGTCTCGAGCCGGCTGATGACGTCCTCGGGGCTGTTCGCATGGACCGTCGAGAGCGAGCCGTCGTGGCCCGTGTTCATCGCGGTCAGCATGTCGAAGGCCTCCTCGCCGCGGCACTCACCCACGACGATGCGGTCCGGGCGCATGCGCAGCGCGTTCTTCACCAGGTCGCGGATCGAGACCTCGCCCTGCCCGGCGACGTTGGCGGGGCGCGCCTCCAGGCGCTTGATGAACGGGTGGCGCAGCTGCAGCTCCGCCGCGTCCTCGATCGTGACGATGTGCTGGTTCTCGGGGATGAAGCTCGACAGGATGTTGAGCAGCGTCGTCTTGCCGGAGCCGGTGCCGCCGGAGACCAGCACGTTGAGGCGCGCCCGCACGGCATCCGAGAGCCAGTCCGCCATGTCCTGCGTCAACGCGCCCATCGCGACGAGCTGCTCGACGCCAAGCTTGTCCTTGCTGAACTTGCGGATGTTGAGGCTGATGCCGTCGATGGCGAGCGGTGGCATCACGACGTTCACGCGGCTGCCGTCCGGCAGGCGACCGTTGACGATCGGGTTCGACTCGTTGGCGGAGCGGTTGAGCGGACGCAGGATGACCTGGACTATCTGCTCCAGGTGCGCGTTGTCCTCGAACACCATGTCGGCCGGCATCATGCGGCCCTCCCGCTCGACGAAGACCCGGCTCGGGCCGCTGACCACGATCTCGGTGACCGATGCGTCGCGCAGCAGGGCCTCGAGGGGGCCGAAGCCGAAGATGTTGTCGAGCACGTACGTGAGGACGTCGCGGCGCTCCTCGACGCTGAGGCTGTACTCGTCCATCAGCGTGTTGATCAGGTCGGCCAGCTCGCGGCGCGCGCGTTCCGGCTGCGCCTGCAGCAGCGCCGCAAACGTCGCGTCCGAGAGCCTCTCCGCCAGCACCCGCCGGCGGATCTCACCCTTCGCCGGGGTCAGGTCGCGCCGCGCCGCGGGCGCCTTCGACGCGGCCGCGGGTGGCGCCTTGACGGCGGCCGGGGCTTCGACCTCGCCGCGGATGTACTTGTTGATGCCCATACCCTTCCCTCCCCAGACCTACTTCTTGCCGGCCTTCGCGGGCACGGCGCCCAGGAACGTCGCCAGCTGCTTGACGGCTTTGTAGTACGGCGAGCCGCTGAGCTTGGTCGCGGGCTGGTGCTTCTCGATGAAGGCGTCGGCGAACTTGTGGTCGTCCGGCAGCGCGGCCGCGACGCCGATCGGCATCGGCACCTCCAGCTTGGCCTTGCCCTTGTTGACGACGGCGAAGCAGCGCTTCTGCAGGTCGAGGCTGCGGGCCTCGATCATCGGCGCGAGGACGAGGTTCAGCATCCGCGCCACCTTGATCTGCCCCGGTACGTCCGGCGTGGTGACGACGAGGATCCGGTCCGAGCGGAAGAGCGCCGGCGCCGTGAACACGTCGACCGTGTTGGGCAGGTCGAGCACCACGACGTCGAAGTTCGACGCCAGGATCTGGACGAGAGCCTCCATGTGCGTGGAGGGATCGACATAGTCGTCGATCGCGGCAGGGTCCTCGAGCGCGCACACCACGTGGGTGCGCTCCCGCCGGAACACGCGTCCGAGGAGCAGCTCCTCGGGCAGCACGCCCTGCGCTTCCGTCACGACGCGGGCCGCGTCGCCGCCGGTGCGACCCACCACGTCGTCCACCTGCGGCTTGAGTGACAGCACGCTGTGGCGCTTGACCTGCGTGATGTCGAAGAAGTAGGACTGGCTGCCGTTCTGGAGGTCGAGGTCGACGAGGAGGGTGCGGAGGTCGGTCTCGTTCGCGACGACCTCGGCGAGGGTCGCGGCCAGGAGGCTCGTGCCCGCGCCGCCCCGGGGGCTGTAGCACGCGAAGACGAGGCCCGGCGCGCCCGGCCGGCGCTGCGCGATCGGCTCGAGCGGGCGAGCCTCGACCGGCGCGGGCTCGACGGCCGCCGGCGCGGCAGCCGGCGCCGGCGCCGCCGCGGGCGGGGGCGCCTCGACAGGTGGTGCCGTGACCACCGCCGTCGCGGCGGCGGTGTGACCGTTGCTCGACGGCGCGGGCACGTACCCGGGCAGGTCTCCGATGACCCTGTGTGGATGGCGCGCGAGGTAGGCGCGGGCCGCCTCCTCGTCGAGGAACGCCGCCGCCACCGTCACGCCCGCGGCAGCCTGGTCGCTGACCAGGCGGCTGAGGCCGGCGCGGGCCGGGTCGAACACAACAACGGTTTCAGGCATGGGCCACCACCTTCAGGTAAATGACTGCGACAAGGAGAACCACGAGGACCACCAGGAGCACGACCCGAAGCCGGTTCGCGGACCGTCCCGCGCCCGGGTCGTAGACGGGCTGCTTCGCGCGCTGCGCCATGGTTGCGGCGGGCGCGAAGGCGATCGTCCCCTCCGCCGCCGGGACCGCCACCGTCGCGTCGGGCGGCGGGGCGGCGGCAGCCTGCGGCCGCGCCACCACCGTGGTGTCCGCCGGCCGGGCGACGATCGTGTCGTCGGGTCGCGCGGACGCGATGACGGTCTCATCGCCGGCGGCAGGCGCGACGACGGTGTCGTCGGCGGCCGGGCCGCGGCGCCCCCGCGCCATCGTCTTCTCGGGTGACCTGCCGATGCGCACCCGCGTGGCGTCGGTGGCCGCGACGACCGTCATCATCGACGGGTCGACATCCGCCCCGCTCTCGGGCGCCTCCGCGAGGAGGCTGAGATCGGTGCCGCCGGGCCACCCCGGCCACGCCGAGTCGGCGGCGGCGTGGAGCGCGCGGGCGAACTCCCCGGCGCTCGCGTAGCGCTGCTTCGGCTCCTTGGCCAGCGCCTTCAGCAGCACGCGCTCGACGTCCTTCGGGAAGCCCGGCGCGACGTCGCTCGGCGCCGGCGGCGGGGCGCTGATGTGGGCTTCGAGCAGCGCCATCATCCCCTCCGTGCCGACCTCGAAGGGCGGCCGGCCGACCAGCATCTCGTACGCGATGACGCCCAGCGAGTACACGTCGCTGCGGGCATCCACCTTCGCGCTTCCCGCGGCCTGCTCCGGCGACATGTATGTCGGCGTGCCGAGGATCGTCCCCACCTGCGTCTGGAACAGGGCTGTCTCCCGCTGGAGCTTGGCGAGGCCGAAGTCGCCGAGCTTGCAGGTCCCGTCCGGGGTGATGAACACGTTGGCCGGCTTGAGGTCGCGGTGCGTGACGCCCTTGCTCGACGCGTAATCGAGCGCCGCGGCCAGGTCGGCCACGACGCGCAGCGCCTGCGACTCCGTGACCCGCCGCCGCGTGAGGACCTGGCGCAGCGTCGGGCCGGGGACGTACTCCATCACCATGAACGACCCGTCCGCGCTCGTGGCCAGGTCGAAGATGTGGACGATGCCCGGGTGGTTCAGCTTCGCCAACGTGCGCGCCTCCTGCTGGAAGCGGGCGCGGGCCTCGCCGTCATCCTCGAGGCCGTTGAGCACCTGCTTCAGCGCCACCTGGCGGCCGACGGCCGTCTGGCGCCCGAGCAGCACCGCGCCCATCGCCCCCTGGCCCAGGGCCTGCTCGATCTCGTAGCCCGCGAGCGTCGGCACCTCAGCAGTTCCAGTAGAAGGTCGGCGAGGTCTCCTGGTGCGCCCCGCCATCGTCGATCCAGGACAGCGTGTAGAAGGCGTGGCCGGTGCCGGCGCTGTAGTGGAACATCGCGCCCTGGCTCGGGCTCGGCGACGAGCTCGATGGCGAGCTCAGGTACACGTCCGCCGACACCCACGGCGTGCCCGTGCCATCGAAGATCGTCCACTGCACCGTGACCGGGATCGGACGGCTGCCCGTGATGTAGTTCCAGTCGAACACGTCGTAGAGCGCCGGGTAGCCCTGCTTGGTGTTACACGCCGCGCTCGTCCCGAAGAGCTGGTACGCGGTCGCGGCGGACGTGTACGCCCCGCCGCTCTGCGACGAGCCGCAGGCCGCCGTCAGCCCCGAGCACTGGGCGAAGTCGATAGCGAGCGAGCTCTTGGCGATGCTGATCGTGGTGGGCAGCAGGCCCGGGCTGTTGCTCGGCGTCGGGGTCGGCGTGGGCGTGGGAGTGGGAGCCGGCGTCGGCGTGGGCGCCGGCGTGGGCGTGGCCTTCGGGGTGGGGCTCGGGCTCCCCGAACCAGAGCCGCTGCCGGCGCCGGAGCCACTGCTCGAGCCCGGGCCCGTGGTCGAGGTCGAGCCGCTCCCGGTCGAGGAGCTACCGGACCCCGTGGCGGCGCCGGTGCCGGTCCTGGTGGCGCCTCCGATCACGGTGGTCGCGCCTCCTCCACCGGTGGTTGCGCTGCCACCGGTGCCGGAGCCCGCCCCGGCGCCCCCGGCCCGAGCCGAGCCCCCTGATGCGCCACCCGCGCCCGTGGCCGAGCCCGTGCCCGCGCGGCTGCCGTCACCCGGCACGACGCCCGTGTGCGCCCCGTCGGCGGTGGGCGCCGGCGACGGCACGGGCGCGCTCGAGTGCTGCTGGGTCGTGCTGGTGTTGAGGGCGAGGCGCGGGTTGGCCTTCGCGCCCACGTGCAGGGCCCCGAAGATGATGGCCGCCCCGAGCACCGCGCCGCCGATGGCCGCCACGACGGTGCCGCCCACGCCGGTGCTCCCCACCAGGGTCCCGATGGTGGCCAGGATCCCGGCCCCCGCGGCCAGGGTGCCCGCGACGAGCGCCTTGATGGACGACCGCGACTCCCAGTCCTCGCCATAGCCCTCGACCGCCGCCGTCTCCAGCGCGGCGAGGAACTCCTCCGCGGTCTGGTAGCGGGCCTCCGGGTCCTTGGCCAGCGCGCGGTCCACCACGGCGGCCACGCCAGCGGGGACCTGGGGCCGGATCGCGTGGAGGTCCGGCGGGGCCTCGCTGACGTGCATGCGGGCCATGGCCAGGGCGTTGGGCGCCTCGAATGGCAGCCGGCCGGCGAGGAGCTCGAAGAGCACCACCCCCGCGCCGTAGAGGTCGCTGCGCTGGTCGACGTGCAGGCCGCGGGCCTGCTCGGGGCTCAGGTACGCGGGGCTGCCGCTCGGCCCGCTCGCGCCGCGCGCGCCTTCGACCGGGACCGCCTGGCCGAAGTCGACGAGCTTGGAGACGCCTTCCGTGTCGGCCAGGATGTTCTCCGGTTTGACGTCACGGTGGACCAGGCCGCGAGCGTGGGCGTAGCCGAGCCCGGTCAGCGCACCCTTCAGGACGCCGAGCGCCTGCTCCGGGGTCAGCCGGCGGGCCTTCTGCACGACCCGGCGGAGGGAGGCGCCACGAACGTACTCGCAGACGATGGCCGCGCCACCGTCGTCCTCCACGTAGTCGAAGAGCTGGACCACGTTCGGGTGGTCGAGCTGGGCCATGATCCGCGCCTCGTCGCGGAACCTGCCGCGGAACTCGTCGTTCGAGAACAGCTCGGCGGCGAGCGCCTTGATCGCCACCTGCCGGTCCAGGTCGGCCTGGTACGCCAGGTAGACAGTGCCGGCCGCACCCTTCCCGATGGTCGACTCGATTGTGTACTTCGCGCTGACAGCCACCGCCTTGGCCCCTCCCAATCCCTGGTTCGGGGGCCTACGTTACGAACAGTGGCGCGCGGGGTCTATGCAAATCTGCACAGAACGCCGGCGGCGGGTCGGCGGGGCCCGCCGGAGGTCAGCTCAGGCTAGGCGCAGCTCCATTCGTAGCTGTAACCCTGGCTGAACATCTTCGCGGCCACGTTCGACTGGTCGGCCGGGTTCCAGATGTCGTGCCCGCCGTGGGCGTAGAAGGTTCCCGGCATGAACTGGAACAGCCCCGAGGCGCCGCTGGCCCGGTCGTAGGCATACGGGTTCAGGCTTGACTCGCAGCTGGCGACGCGCGTCATGTAATCGCCGTTCTGCCCGTACCGCGCGGCCGCAGTGTGGATGATCTGTATCACCTGGGCCCGCGAGTAGTAGACGCGGCCCGACGGCCCGCCTCCCGCGGCCGCGATCTGCTGGTTGACGGCGTCGATCTGGTCCAGCAGCGCGCGGGTCTGGGCGTTCAGTCCGCTGAGCCGCGCCTGGTACACCGCCGCCGTCTGCTGCAGCTGGCCGCTCTGGGCGCTGAGCGTCTCCTGCAGCTGGGCTGCCTGGCTGCGCGCGGCCGCCAGCGCGGCCGTCTCGGTGGTGATCGCCTGGGCCTCGCGTTTCAGGTCGCTCGCCAGCTGGTGCGCGCGCTGGCTGACCGCGTCCGCGGCGACGATCCGGTTCACCACCTGGCCGAGGTTCGACGAGCTGAACACGATGCTGGTCAGCTGGTCCTGCTGCAGCGACTTGTACTGGCCGCGTGCGATCGCGCCGGCGGTGGCGACGTCCTCGGAGCGCTGCCCCTGGACGGCGTCGAGGCGGGCCTGCAACGACTGCACCTGCGCGTCGATGCCCGCCAGCACCTGCGCGTTGTCCGCGATGTGCCGGCGCAGGTCCTTCAGCCGGTCCTGCGCGGTCATCAACAGGTCCATGTCGGCGCGACGGGAACCGACCAGCTTCAGGTACTCGGCCTGCAGCTGCTGCCGCTGCGTGATGAGCCCCTGCAGGCTCGCGGTGGCGCCGGCCGGCGCCGCCGGGGCGACGAAAGCCATGAGGGTCGCAGCCACGACAGCAGAGAACGCAAACCTCTTGCGCAGGGGTCTTCCTCCATCCATTCCCCCGGTCGACGCTCCATCCTCTGCGCCGCTCCCGCCAGGGGTTTCAACCGATCCCTTGAGTCGCCTACTTTACCTGCTAAAGCAACCCCGGCAGGCGCCGTGGGAACGCATGTGCGGTGCGGCCTATTCGGAGGCCGGGCCCTCGAACCGGGGGGCGCGCTTCTCCTTGATCGCGCTGACGCCCTCGAGGACGTCGGGACCACCGAACCCGATGAACTCCAGGCCCAGCGACGCGTCAAACGCGGGGCCGAACATCCGCAGCCAGTTGTTCAGCGCGTACTTGGTCCACCGCACCGCGCTCTGCGACGCCGTGGCCAGCCGCGACGCGACCTCCACGCTGCGCGGCTCCAGCTCCGCGTCGCCGACGCACAGCGATACGAGCCCTATGCGCTCGGCCTCCTCGCCGGACACCGATTCGCACGTGAGCAGGTGGTACTTCGCCTTGGCCATCCCGCACAGCAGCGGCCAAACGATGGCCGAGTGGTCGCCCGCGGCCACGCCGAGCTTCGTGTGCCCGTCGATGATACGCGCGGAGCGCGCCGCGATCGACACGTCGGCGAGGAGCCCGACCACGAGTCCCGCCCCGACCGCCGGTCCCGCCATCGCCGAGACGATCGGCTTGCTGCAGTTGATGACGTTGTAGACGAGGTCGCGCGCCTCGCGCATGACGCGGATGCGCGTCGCGTGGTCGCGCGCCATCTCGCGCACCATGTCGAGGTCGCCCCCGGCGCTGAACACGCCACCCTCGCCGGTGATGATCGCCACGCGAGTGTCCTCGTCGCGGTCCACGGCTAGCCACACGTCGGCCAGCGCGCGGTGCATGTCCGGGCCCGCGGCGTTCAGCCTCCCTGGCGTGGACATGGTGACGCGCAGCACGTGGGGCGCGGGGCGGTCGAAAAGCAGCGGCGCGAAGCCGGCATAGCGGTCATCACTCACGGCCGCGATGTTAGTCGTCATATGTGGGCCCGGCTGAAGGCGATTGCAGCGTCGGCGACAATCTGCCCGTGGGAGATCGGCTCGACGGCACGGTGGCGCTCGTCACGGGCGCTTCGAGCGGCATTGGCGAGGCCGCCGCGCGCCGCCTGGCCGAGGAGGGCGCGCAGGTCGCCGTCGTCGCGCGGCGCCGCGACCGCCTCGACGCGCTGGCGCATGACATCGAGGCGAAGGGTGGGAGCGCCCACGTGATCGAAGCCGACATGACCGAGGAGCCGGTCGCGCGCGACGCGGTGGAGCAGACGGTCGCGCGCTTCGGCCGCCTCGACACCCTCATCAACAACGCGGGTGTGATGCTGCTCGGCCCCGCCGCCGACGCGCCCCTCGACGAGTGGCAGCGCATGGTGGACATCAACCTGCTCGGCCTGCTCTACTGCAGCCACGCCGCCCTGCCGCACCTGCTCAAAGCCGCGGACGCGCAGCCACGCCGCGTCGCGGACATGGTCAACATCAGCTCCACCGCCGGGCGCGCGGCGCGCAACGGCAGCAGCGTCTACAACGCGACCAAGTTCGGCGTGGTCGCCTTCTCAGAATCGCTGCGCCAGGAGTTCGCGAAACGCCACCTGCGCGTGTCCGCCGTCGAGCCCGGCGCCGTCGACACCGAGCTGCGCGAGCACAACCGGCCCGAGGTGCAGGAGGCGCTGCGCGGTCGCTTCGGGAGCATCGAGCGGCTGCAGTCGGACGACATCGCCGACGTCATCGCGTACATCGTGACGCGGCCTCGCCATGTCGCGGTCAACGAACTCCTGGTGCGCCCGACCGAACAGGAGCTCTGAGCTCCGTCACCTCAACCTGCACGCCCGCGGCGCGCAGCGCGTCCAGGAGCGCGCCGCGCTCCACCTGGCGGTCGGGCGCCAGTAACCCGTGGCCCCGACGCGGCTCCCCCGCGAGGCTGATGGCGGCCAGCACGGCGGGTAGCACCGCGATCATGTAGCTCCGCCGCGGCGCCCGCGCGACGGCGACGCGGGAGCTACCCTTCCGGTCCTCCACCTCGACCGCGAACGCGCCGTCGCGACGCCCGAGTCGCCGCGCCACCCACGCCCCGGCGCCGGCGGAACGCACCGCGAGGGACCGCGCCGCCCCGAAGCCGGCGACTAGGCCGACCGCAGCATTCAGGCCGGGCACCCCGCTGTCGACCCAGAAGTCGACCGTGCGCAAGCCGGGCCACACGCGCGGCAGGTTCAGCGCGTCCGCGCTCTCGGCAAGCCGGCCTCGCATCGCGCCCTGGGGGGCCGCGAACACGCGCCCGCGCGACCAGCCTCGCTCGCGCACCAGCGTGCCGTCCGCGAGGCTTCGCACGTCGCCGCCGGCTTCGTGCAGCAGCACCCGCGCCGTGCCCCGGCTCGCGGTCTCGCGCGCCGCCGGGCGCAGGCACACGGAGGCGCGCACCGGGTCGGTCACACCTGACGCGCCGACGAGCAGCCACGTCACCATCGAGACCGAGCTGCAGCAGGGGCACACGGTGATCCCAGCCGCGGCGACCTCGGCCTCGCGAGCCCAGAGCCGCTGGGCGTAGCCGAGGTCGTCGCACAGGTCGACCACGTCGCACCCTATCGCCATCGCGGCCTCAACGAGCGCCGGCGTGCGGCGGTGAAACGGGCCCGCCGCGTCGACGACCACGTCGTCCCGGCGCAGGGTGGCGTGCAGGCTCGCGCTGTCGTCGGCGTCGACGTCGCGGCGCGCGCACGCCAGCGCTTCGCCCCCCCGCCGGCGCAGCTCGGCGACTACCGCGGCACCGAAGAAGCCGCCTGCGCCCACGACGACGACGCGCCTCATCCGAGGCGGAAACGGACGGCGACGACCCAGGGACAGAACAAGGCGAAGAGCACGGCGGTGCACGCGGCGGAGCCCGCGAAGACGCCGAGGAACGTGAAGATCGACAGTCCCGCTCCCGCCGCCCACATCGTCCAGGTCCACACGGCGAACCTCCCCCGGACGCGCATCAGCAGGCTGAGCCCCGCGCCCGCCACCGTGTACAGACCGTTGGCGCCGACCCCGGTCAGCGCCGCCGCGACGGGCGCGAGCGCGAGGTTGTCGGGGACTCGCGCGGCCAGCAAGATCTCGGCGGTGAGGTCCAGGGCGAAGCCTGCCAGCGCGACCGCCCACAGGGCAAGGGCGAGGGTGCGGCGCGCCAGGCGGAGCGCCCACCATAGATAGAACGCGACGAGGCTCGCCGACGCCGCCATCCACAGGACCCAGCCGCCGCGCCAGAGCAGGGGGTGGGCCGCCATGTACGCGTGGCGCGCCGTCGGGCTGCCACCGAGCTCGGTGCCGGGGCGCATCACCGTCGCCAGCGCCACGGCGGCGGCCACGTTGAGGGCGGCGCACGCGTAGGGCGCCGGGCCCAGCGCCCGGGTCAGCCACCGAGGTTCGGTCACGCGCCGATTATTCGGCCGCCGGCCACGAACAAATGTCCTCCAAAGCGGCCTGCGCAGGTCTTACACTGGTCGGAGCGGTCATCCAGCCGCCGGACTTTCAACACGTTGCTGCCACACGATCTACCACCCGATTCCGCCACCGTCGAGGAGCTGGCCGAGTACTGGGCCGCCCACCAGGAGGAGCTCCGCGCGATCTCGAGCTGGCTCTACCGCGCGCGCCGGCGCCTCAGCGAGGCGGTGCGCGACGGCGGCCCGATCATCACCGGCTCCGGCCGCCTCAGCCTCGAGGCCGGCGGCTACGAGTACCCCTCCGACATCGCGCGCGAGTTCCCTGGCCTCGGGCGCCACGTGGTGTCGGCGCTCGTCGACACGCTGGAGCAGGCCGAGAGGGTGCTGAGCCTCATCAGCGAGGAGGTGCCGGCCGCGGAGCTGAGCCACGAGCTGAAGGTCGACGGCCGGGCGGCCGCGCGCCTCGTCCACCAGGGTGGCGACGCCGCCAAGCGGATCCTCGACCTGAGGATCCCGAAGGGACGCCTGACGGTCGCGTCGTAGGCGCGGCGACCGAGGCCTGGCCCCGACGCCGCTACGCCGGGACCGCGCCGGCCGGTTCGAGTGACTGCCGGGCCGCCTCTCCGCCCCGCGCCCGCAGGCGCCGGTCGAGGGCGGTGCGCCGCAGGCGCCGGATGAGGCTGCCGCGGTCGGCGAGGTCCGCGACGGGGATCGACACGTCAGGCCGGCGCAGGAGGCCATCGTCGAGGCGGATCCCGTGCTCGGAGAAGACCTCGGCCACGTGGTCCCAGCCGGCCAGGAGGCCGGCGGCCACCGACTCGTAACCGTGCTGCATGACGATCATGCGGGCCCGGAAGCTCATCAACTGGTGGAACGGCATCTTCTCGTCGTCCGGCCGCGGCTCGATCAGCACGAAGTCCACCTCCGGGTGGGCCTTCTCCAGCATCCGCAGCTGCGAGAGCAGGTCTTCGTGCTGCGACTCGCGCCGCACCTGGTTCTGGACCCCGCGCAGGCCGCGGTCGTACACGGTCGACCGGAGGCCACCGTTCATCGAGCGCGCGGCGAGCTCCGCCGTGTTCAGGGGCACGAGGCCGTTGATCACCACCACCAGCCCCGCCCCCCGCTGGACGGCCAGGTCGATGCCGGCCCTGCCGGTCACGGCGCCGTCCACGTAGCGGCGGCGGTCGATCTCGACAGGCCGGAAAAGGGCCGGGATGGCGGCGGACGCGGCCACCGCCTTGGAGATCGGCACGCCGCCGTGGCTGCCCGGCGAGAAGGCGACCCTCGACGCGGTCTCCAGCTCCGTCGCGACCAGCTGGAGGTCCGCCCGGATCGAGCCCAGCATGTCCGGGATGCCGGCGATCTCGAGCGACTGGCGCACGTAAGCCTCCAGCCCCGAGGTGGTGAAGAGGCCGGACGGCAGGAGCGATGGCAGGCTTGGCGGTCCCGCGCCCGGCCACGGTTCCCGCCCGCTCCACGACCGCCAGGTGGCGGCCGCCGCGTATCCGACCGCGCTCCGGAGGCGGCTGCCCGCCTCGGCTACGTTGGGGCGGTAGATCCGCCAGCGGTCGAGGTTCGGAAACCCGGGCAGCGTGCCCGCCAGCGCTTGCGCCTGAGTTGCCGACGTGATGCCTGCGGCCGCGAATGACGCCACTATGGCGCCCGCGCTCGTGCCGACATAGGTGTCGAAGCTGTTGACGGTGCGCTCGACCATCGCATGGTCCAGGGCGCGGAGCGCGCCAACCTCGTAGGCCATCCCGGTGACGCCACCGCTGGCCATGACACAGGCGACTCTGTCGCTCTTCTTCTGCTTCACCATCGACCGACAGCCGTCGAGCCCGGTCCGATAGGGATACCAGAGATCGGGCCAGATTGGAACGTGGCGCGCGCTACGGGGCCGGGCTGGGCAGGTTACTCAGTCGACCCAGACGTCAACCGTGCGGTGCCTCTCCTCGTCTTCGACGTGCACGATCTCCCCGACCGCGCCGGAGTCGATCATGGCGGCGATGCTCTCCCAGTCGAGGTTCGCCTCCTTCATCTGGGGCGAGAAGGCCTGCCCCATCTTCATGCCCCACTTGACGATGCCGATCGGCATCCGGACGTTCACCGGCGCGTGCCCGCCATCCTCGCTCTCGACGACCTTCACGTGGAGGTACCTGGGCGCGCCAGTCGTCGGGCCTGCAACCTCAGTCGATTCCATCAGCTCACTCCTCGTTGGACTCGGCCAACCATCGTTTGGGGTCTCTCCCCGTCACTGTGTCCGCCGGACCCACCGGTCGCCAGAGCCCGGGGACACATGTCGCGAGGGCCGAACGCCCTTGCAGCGACGCGGGTAAGATCCATGCGACGCGTCAGGGCGTGTTCTCGCGCTCCCGGGACGCGAATCCGAATACACGCCCGCATAGCTCAGTTGGTAGAGCAGTGGACTCTTAATCCAACGGTCGGGGGTTCGAATCCCTCTGCGGGCACCAAATGCCACCGATGTGTATTCGTGCCCGCCCAACGACGGAGCCGGGGAGCCTACCGCGCGGTGGCTACCCTCCGCCGCCGCGCGTAGAGCAACCCGAGCCCGACGGCGGGCGCCAGCAGCAGCCCCGCGGGGAACGGCGCCTCGGGCACCACCACCGCCGGCCCGTCGGTCTGGACGTTGACCCAGGTGCCGCCGTGCTGATTGTTGAACTCGCCGCCGTCCTGCGGCCAGGTGACAACCAGCCGGCCCGTGTTGTCGAGGGCGACGCCCCAGATGTCGGTGGAGCGGGTGCAGAGGAAGCCGTTCTCGACGCCCGCCGTCGCACCGGAGCTGCAGGCGCCCATCATCTGGCTGGCCGTCGCGTTGGTGTAGGCCGGGAACGACGAGAGCGGGGCCTCCACGAAGGTCGGGGTGGCGTCGAGGGCGTCCAGGGTCTGGGCCGCGACCGGCAACCAGCTGGGGTTCTGCGGCGCGGCGGCGACGCCATGGAAGTAGGCGACGTCGATCATGCCGCCCGAACCGGCGACGATGTGCGGCAGAAGGTTGCCCGGCCCGCCGCTGGGCGCGACAGTCACGGGCGCGGACCAGACCTGCGCGGCCGGCCCGAGGACGCCGTACGGGTTGGCTGCCAGCGCCGTCTCGGTCGCATGCACGTACTTGATCGCGGCGCCGTCGTAGTCGGGATACGCGTGGAGGGACTCCGGGTAGAGGATGTACACGTTGCCGGCGGCGTCGACCGCGCCCGGCGACAGCTGCATCCCGACGATCTGGCCGGTCGCGTTGTCGTCGACGGCCAGGGACTGCGACCACTGCGTCGGGTCGGCCGCGCCTGCCGCCGGCGCGCTGGCGATCCAAACCCGGGTGGCCGCGACCACGTTCACCTCAAAGGTCCCGGTCACCGACGCGCCGCAACCGCCGCCGGCCACGGAGCTGCGCGAGCCCCACACCGCGAAGACGCGGCCCGTGTGCTGGTCCACGAAGAGGTTGGAGGGCCCGCCCGAGTCGGCGCACTGCAGGTCGGTCCAGGCCTGGCTCCCCGGTTGGGTGACAGGGATGAACGGGCCGAAGGTGGTGCCGTTGTCAGTCGAGGTGGCGACCCACATGTTGTGCGACGCCGCGCCCGAGCCGAGGTTGTGCATGAGCATGTAGACGCGCGGCAGGTGCGATGTCGGGTCGTCTGGCCCTACGGCGAGATACGGCCGGTCCTGGTCGGCGTACCCGGTCCCGGTCGCCGGCCCGGGCTGGCCCGTCGGGCCGTTGACCTGGGTCCAGGTCTTACCGCTGTCGTCGGAGTACGACGTGCGGAAGTTGATGCCGCCGAAGTCGAGCTCCACGCCGATGATGCGGCCGGTGCGCGTGCTGACGACGTCGGTGTCGATCGACGGCGCAACCTGGTTCGCGAGCGCGCCGCCCTGCACCCAGCTGGATGACGCCGACGGGTCGGCGCCGGGCGTCAGGGACCAGACGTAGGCGGTGTTGCCGAGGTTGCTGATGACGCGCGGCACGTTGTCCGGCGTGACGGTGACGCGCGGCTCGGTGGCTCCGTCCGAGCTCGTCTTGCCGTCCGCGCTGACCAGCAGCGCCGGGGCGCTGAACGTGAAGCTGCCCGCCGCGTGCGTGGCGCCAGGGGACAGCGCGGGCGCGCCGCCCGCCGCCAACGTGAGCGCGCCAATCGAAACCCAACCCCGTAGATTCACCCTTCAACCCCTTTCCCGGCGGGAGCCCCGCATGGCTCCAACCCGCTTCAGCCGAGGGCGCCAGTATACGACGGGGGGGCCACCGGCGGGTCGCGCCCGGCTAGGCCAGCTCCTCGGCGAGCAGGTCCATCAGAAGGCCGTCGTGGAACGTCCCGTCGAGGCCGCGCTCGTACCGGCGCATCACCCCGACAGGCTTGAATCCCACCTTCGAGTAGGTGCGGATGGCACGCGCGTTGTCGGCCGCGGGGTCGATGATCAGGCGGTGGTGGCCGCGCCCGGCCACGAGGTGGCGCGCGAGCAGGCCCACCGCCTCCGTCCCCGCCCCGGCGTCCTGGAACCGCGTCGCCAGGAAGATGTCGATGCCCGCGTGGCGGTAGTTGGGCTCGGTCTCCTCGTAGTAGCCGATGCCGCCGGCGACCTGGCCGTCGACCTCGACGACCATCCACACCTCGTCGGTCTCGCCGGACAGCTCCTTGCGGAACTCGTCGAGCGATTCAGGCGGTCCCCACCAGCGGGCGACGGCCGGCTCGTCCAGCATCGCGTAAAGGACCTCGCCGTCGCCCTCTCGCGCCGGGCGGATCCGGACGCGCTCACCTTGCAGCTCGACGGGGGGCGGCACGGCGCTCATCCTAGGGGACGCGCGTCGGCCGAATCGCGACGGATTAGAAGCGCTCCGCGCCGGGTTGAATCCCACATATGGAAACGGAGCACCAGTCGATCGCGCCCACGTCAGGCGTCGGCGCCGTGCACCTTGAGGTCACCGACGGTCCGCGCGCCCTGCGCTTCTACCGCGACTACGTCGGCCTCGCGCAGCTGCCGGTCGACGACGGCGCCATCCACCTGGGTGCCGCCGGCCGCGAGCTGGTCGTCCTGCACCCGGGCGCCAGCGCGCCGGTCGAGCCGCACCACACCGGCCTGTACCATCTGGCCATCGTCGTCCCCGACAAGCGCGAGCTGGCCCGCGTCATCGGCCGCCTTGAGGCCCTCCGCTGGCCGCAGTACCCGACCGACCACGTGATGACGAAGGCGAACTACATCTGGGACCCCGACGGCAACGGCATCGAGATCTACACGGAGTCACCGGAGGACGGCACCTGGTCCATGCAGGGCGGTGACTACTTCGCCGTCGACGCGCAGGGGCGGCATCGTAGCGGGCGGGACCCGATCGACATGGAGGAGCTGTTCAGTCACATCAAGGAGGGCGACAACCTCGCCGACCCGCTGCCCGCGGGTACGAGGATGGGCCACGTCCACCTGCACGTCCGCGACATCGACGAGGCGCTGCGCTTCTACGCCGACCTGGTCGGTTTCGACCTGATGGGGGTGGCGATGGGCTCGATGGCGTTCGTCTCCGCCGGCGGGTACCACCACCACCTCGGGCTGAACATCTGGGCCGGGCGCGGGGTGCCGCCGCGGCCGGAGGGCTCATCCGGGCTGCGCCACTTCACGATCGAGGTGCCGACCGAGCGCGACCTCGAGGAGGTGGTGGAGCGGCTGGACCGAGGTGAGGTGAAGCTGACGGAGGGCGACGGGGCGTTTGCGGCGGTGGACCCGTCGGCGAACCACGTGCGGATCGCGGTGCGCGCGCCGGGCGGGGCCTGACGCTCCGCCTGCCCCCCACCGAGCCTCCCCCCGCAGGCGGGGGGAGGAGCACCTCGACCCCTAGGTCAGCAGGCCGGCTTCGCGGAGCTGCTCGACCTTCGCCTTCAGCGTGGCGTTGGACGGCTCGACCAGCAGGGAGCCGTCCGGGAACACGATCGTGGGCACCGAGCGCATGCCCCGGTTGAGGCTGACGACGAGGTCCGCGGCGGCCGCGTCACGGTCGATGTTGACCTCGTCGTACTCGACGTTCTCGGCGCGCAGCACGCGCGAGGCACGCACGCAGTCGCCGCACCACGTCGTCGAGTACACGAGCGGGCGGCCCACCTTGGGCACGACAGCCGGCGCCATGACGTTTACAAGCCTAATGCGCGGGTCTCTATTCCCGGTCCAACCTGATAGCCACGCTATCATTATCCAGTACATCATTCCGATTGAAGGAGGTGGCAGATGCCAGGCAAGAAGAGCCGCTCCATCAAGAAGCCGAAGACGTACGAAGCGCTCCGCGACAAGGGGATGAGCAAGCAGCGCGCAGCCAGGATCAGCAACGCGCAGGCCAAGAAGGACAAGTGAGGCCGGAGGGGGGACGCTCGAAGGGCTGAGGGCCGAGGCCCGGGCGTGCACGCGCTGCGACCTGCACCTGCACGCGACCCAGACCGTTTTCGGCGAGGGCGTGCCCGGCGCCCGCATCGTGCTCGTCGGCGAGCAGCCCGGGGACCACGAGGACGAGACCGGGCGCCCGTTTGTCGGGCCGGCGGGACGGGTTCTGGAGCGGGCGCTGGAGGCGGCGGGGCTGGGCGAGGTGCCGCGGTACACGACCAATGTCGTGAAGCACTTCAAGTGGGAGGCCCGCGGCAAGCGCCGGATCCACCAGAAGCCGAACCAGGCCGAGGTCAACGCCTGCCTGCCGTGGCTTCTGGGCGAGCTCGAGGCGGTCACCCCGGAGGTGGTGGTCCTGCTGGGGGCGACGGCGGCGCAGGCGATGCTGGGCCGCGCCTTCCGCGTGACGCGGCAGCACGGCCAGCTGCTGACGCTGCCGTCCGGCACCGCCGCGCTGGCCACGATCCACCCCTCCGCCGTCCTGCGCGCGCACGACGGTGACGCGCGCGACATGGCGTTCGAGGGCATGGTGCGCGACCTGACGGTCGTGGCCGACGAGCTGCTGTCTAAGAGTTAGGCGACCAGCGCCATGAGCGGCGAGCTGGCCAGCTCGGCCAGCAGCTGGGCCGGGTCCTGGTACACGGCGATCGCCCCCGCCTGGAGCAGCTCCTGCCGGGTCCAGGCGCCGCCGGTGAGAACGGCGATGGCCCGCAGGTCGGCGCGGCGCGCGGCCTCCATGTCCCACCACGTGTCGCCGACGACGATCGTCCGGGACGGGTCCAGCTCCCCCTGGGCGACGGAGGCCAGGAAGATGTCGGGGTCGGGCTTGGCGCGCTCCACCTGGGAGGAGCTGACGACCTCCGCGACCGTGTCCGCCGCCCCCAGCGCAGCCAGGATCGCCTCGACGTTCGAAGCCTTGGCGGAGGTGCCGAGGACCACCCTCAACCCGTGGCCGGCGCAGGCGCGAAGCAGCTCGGGGACGGCGCGGAAGGGGCGCATCTCCGCGTGGAACTGGCGGTACTCGCGGTCGTGCAGCACATCGAGCCCCGGCCGCGGCTCGCCGAGCAGCTGGGCGACCAGGTGGGCCGAGCCCATGCCAACGCAGCGGTGGATGCTGGCGGCGCTGATGCCCTCGATGCCGGCGGTGCGGAAGGCACGCAGCCACGCGATGACGTGCAGGTAGTTGTTGTCGAGCAGCGTGCCGTCGACGTCGAAGATCACCCCGGGAGCCACGGATCGCACCGTTGCTATGTTGTACGCTCGCGCCCGCCGAACGCACATGGAGGACCAAGCTCCTGCCCACTGAGCTCGAGTCGCTCGCCCTCGACCTGACCTGGACCTGGGACGCGCGGGTCCGCGACGCCTTCGACCACATCGACCCGGGACTGTGGCGCGAGTCGGGACACAACCCGGTCGTGATGCTGCAGCGGATGAAGCCGGAGGAGCGCGCGCAGGCCGCGCGCCGGCCGGAGGTGGCCCGGATCCTCGTCGAACGCGACTTCGGGCTGCCGGGCATGCGCACCTGGGGCGCCGGCCTCGGCGGCGGGGTGGCGTACTTCTCGATGGAGTTCGGCCTGACCGAGCACCTGCCCATCTACTCGGGCGGCCTCGGCGTGCTTGCCGCCGACCACCTGAAGGCGGCGGCCCAGCTCGGCCTCCCGGTCATCGGCGTGGGGCTCCTCTACCGCACGGCCTTCGCGCGCCAGCACGTGACGCCCGAAGGCGAGCAGGAGACGGACTTTCCCGCGACGATGCGCAGCACCCTCCCGCTCGAGCCCGTGCTGCGCGGCGGCAGCCCCGTCGAGGTGCGTTTCCCCGTCGGGGACGTCGAGGCAGTCGCGTGGGTGTGGCGCGCGCACGTGGGCTCCGTGCCGCTGCTGCTGCTCGACACGGACCTCGTCCAGAACCCCGAGCACATCCGCGCGTCGACCGAGCGCCTCTACGTCGCCGACCCGGAGGCGCGCCTCGTCCAGGAGATCGTCCTCGGGGTGGGCGGCATCCGCGCCCTGCGCGCGGCGGGGTACAACCCGCTGCTGTTCCACCTCAACGAGGGGCACAGCTTCCTCGCCCTCCTCGAGCTGACGCGCGAGGGCATCGAGGCCGGGCGCACGACAGAGGAGGCGCGCGAGGCGGTGCGCCGCCGGGCGGTCTTCACCACGCACACACCCATCGCCGCCGGGAGCGACTACTTCCCGGAGGACCTCGTCGGCCGCCTGCTTGGGCCCCTTCTCGACGGCACCGGCATCACCGTTCCGCAGTTCGTCGACATGGGCCGGCGCAACCCCGGGGACGAGGGCGAGATGCTCTGCTCGACCTACGTCGCACTGCGCGGCGCCGGCAAGAGCGTGGGGGTGAGCAAGCTCCACGGCGCGGTGTCCCGGCGCCTGTGGAAGGACGCCTGGCCGGGGGTCGCGGAGGAGGACGTGCCGATTGGCCACGTCACGAACGGCGTCCACCTGCCGACGTGGGTCGCCGAACCCATCGCGAAGCTGCTGGCGGAGTACGTCGGCGAGAACTGGTGGGACCTGGACACCGATGACCCGCAGTGGCGCCGCATCTTCCTCATCCCGAGCCGCACGCTCTGGGACATCCGCAACGGCCTGCGCCGCCGCCTGGTGGCGCGCGTGGCCGCCGCCCGCGGGCCCGAGGGCGGGTTCGACCCCAACGTGCTGACGATCGGCTTCGCGCGGCGCTTCGCGCACTACAAGCGGGCCGGGCTCATGCTCTCCGACGTCGACCGGCTGCGCGCGATCCTGCACGCCCCCGGGCGCGAGGTCCAGGTCGTGGTCGCGGGGAAGGCGCACCCGAACGACGGCATGGGCAAGGACCTCCTGCGCGAGGTGGTGCGGTTCGCCCGCCACGAGCCGCGGGTGGCGTTCCTCGAGGACTACGGCCTCTCCCTCGCCGCCGTCCTGGTGCAGGGTGCCGACGTGTGGCTCAACAACCCGCGCCGCCTGATCGAGGCCAGCGGCACGAGCGGCATGAAGGCCGGCGTCAACGGGGTGCTGAACTTCTCCGTCAACGACGGGTGGTGGGACGAGGGCCGGCGCAGCGACTCGGGCTGGACGATCTACTCGGGTACCGGCATCGACGAGTCAGAGGTGGACGACGCGCGCGACGCCGACAACCTCTACCGCACCCTGGAGGAGCGGATCGTGCCCCTGTTCTACGACCGCGACCCCGACGGCACCCCGTCCGGATGGATCGCGATGATGCGGGCCAGCATCAGGCACATCGCGGCCACGTTCTCCGCGCGGCGGATGGTGCTGGACTACTACAGGGGCGCCTACCTGCCCCTCGCGGGCCGCGCCGGCGGCCGCGAGCGCCGCCCGGCCGGGGCCTCGACCGCCGCGGGCTGAGGCTCCGCGGCCGCCTCCGGGAGGGCCGGCTCCGCCGCGGCGATGTCGCCGCCGCCCTCGGGCGTGAACCACATCACGGAGAGCGGCGGGAGCGTCAGGATCGCCGAGCAGGGCTGCCCGTTCCAGCCCTCCTCCACGGCCTGCACCGCGCCCAGGTTGCCGGCGTTGCTGCCGCCGTAGAGCTCCGCGTCGGTGTTGAGCGCCTCGCGCCATGTGCCGGGGCTCGGGAAGCCGACGCGGAAGCTCTCGCGCACCACCGGCGAGAGGTGGGCCACGCAGACCAGCCCCGCGCGGCCGTCCCCGTCGCGCCGGACGAAGCTCAGCACGTTCTGGTCGGCGTTGCCGGCGTCGACCCATTGGAACCCGTCGGGGCTGGAGTCCAGCTGCCACAGGGCGGGGGTCGCGCCGTAGACGCGGTTGAGGTCCGCGACCATCTGCTGCACGCCGGCGTGGCGTGGCTCCTGCACCAGGAGGTGCCAGTCGAGAGTCCCGTCGTGGGACCACTCGGACGGCTGCGCGATCTCCCCGCCCATGAAGATCAGCTGCTTGCCGGGGTGGGCCCACATCCACGCGAGCAGCGCGCGGAGGTTGGCGAAGCGGCGCCACGGGTCGCCCGGCATCTTGCCGTAGAGCGAGCCCTTGCCGTGCACCACCTCGTCATGCGAGAGCGGCAGGACGAAATGCTCGCTCCACGCGTAGAGCAGGCCGAAGGTGAGCTCGCCGTGGTGGTAGCGGCGGAAGACCGGGTCATGGCTGAAGTAGTCGAGGGTGTCGTGCATCCAGCCCATGTTCCACTTGTGGCTGAACCCGAGGCCGCCCGCGGACGCCGGCCGGGTGACGCCACCCCAGGCGGTCGACTCCTCCGCGATGATCATCACGCCGGGGTGACGCTCGGCCATCGATGAGTTCGTCTCGCGCAGGAAGTTGATGGCGTGCAGGTTCTCGCGCCCGCCGAACTCGTTGGGCACCCACTGCCCCGCCTTGCGCGAGTAGTCGAGGTAGAGCATCGACGCGACCGCGTCGACGCGCAGCCCGTCGACGTGGAACTCCTCGGCCCAGTAGTGCGCCGAGCCGACGAGGAAGTTCCGCACCTCGTTGCGCGCGTAATTGAAGATCAGCGTGCCCCAGTCCGGGTGCTCCCCGAGGCGCGGGTCTTCGTGCTCGTACAGCGCCGTGCCGTCGAACCGCGCCAGCGCGAACTCGTCCTTGGGGAAGTGCGCCGGCACCCAGTCGACGATGACCCCGATGCCCTGCTGGTGCAGGTGGTCGATCATCCAGCGCAGGTCGTCGGGCGAGCCGAAGCGCGCCGTCGGGGCGTAGTAGCTCGTGACCTGGTAGCCCCACGAGCCGGTGAAGGGGTGCTCCATCACCGGCATCAGCTCGACATGCGTGAATCCCATGCGCTGGCAGTAGTCGGCCAGCTGCAGCGCGGCCTCGCGGTAGCCGAGCACGGTGCCGTCGGCGTTGCGCCGCCACGAGCCCAGGTGCAGCTCGTAGATCGAGAGCGGCGACGCGTGCGCGTCCCAGGTGGCGCGCCGCTGGAGCCAGGCCTCGTCTTGCCACTCGTGGCTCGAGTGCTCGACGAGGCTGGCCGTGGACGGCGGGTGCTCGGTGGCGCGGGCCATAGGGTCGGCCTTGAGCCGCCGCTTGCCGTCCTGCCCGAGAACCGAGAGCTTGTACTTGGTGCCGGCGCCGATCCCGGGGATGAACAGCTCCCAGACGCCGCTCGAGCCGAGCGAGCGCATCGGGTGCACGCGGTCGTCCCAGAAACCGAAGTCGCTGGCGACGCTGACCGCCCGCGCGTTCGGCGCCCAGACCGCGAAAGCGGTGCCGGTGACCCCCTCGTGCGTGATGACCCGCGCGCCGAGGCGGCGCCACAGCTCGAAGTGGCGGCCCTCGTTGATGAGGTGCAGGTCGAGCTCGCCGAGGGTCGGAAGGAACCGGTACGGGTCGTCGGCGGTCCACTCCCCCTGGGCGTTGCGCAGGTGCACGCGGTAGTCGGCCAGCATCTCGCCGTCGAGGGTCGCCTCGAACAGGCCCGCGGCGTCGACCCGCGTCATGGCGACCTCGTCCGAGGCGGTGACGAGCGTCGCGTCCTCCGCCGACGGGTGCCACGCGCGGACGTGCGTCACCTCGCCGTCGAAGTGCGCCCCCAGCAGCTGGTGCGGGTCATGGTGGCGACCGCCGACCAGCCGGGCCACCTCCTCGCGCGCAAGCGTCGTGGTCTTAGCCATCGTGCAACCTCCTCACTTCATCGTCTCGAGGAAGCGCAGGGGGATCCAGGCCCAGTCCGGGCGATGCCCCTGCTCGTACGCCACCTCGTAGAGCGCCTTCTGCACGAGGTACGCCTCCAGCAGGCGGGGCACCTGTGCCGGCGAGGGCAGCAGCGGCGCGTCGCCGACCGCGGCGACGTAAGCCGACCAGAAGGCCTCGCGGTTGACCACCGCCCAGGTGTCGGCGTAGCGCTGCAGCATGGCCCAGTCGGCGTCGTCGGGGTCGGCCCGGTCGAGGAGCGCGACGGCGGCCGCGTAGTCGAACGACCGCAGCATGCCCGCGACGTCGCGCAGCGGCGACGCCCGGCGCCGGCGCGCCTCGACGGTGCGGGACGGCTCGCCCTCGAAGTCGAGGATCATCCAACCGCTGTCGGTCCGCGTCGTCTGGCCCAGGTGCAGGTCGCCGTGGACCCGGATCGCCAGGCCCCCGGGCGGCCGCCCGTCCTCGGCCCGCAGCCGCCGCACAGCCTCGATCCTGGCCCGGAGTGCGGGCACCGACACGGAGCGGGCGGCCTCGGTCTCGCTGAAGGCGGCGAGGTCCTCCTCCATCTCCGTCGCCCACGCGCGCAGGCGGGCCGCGTCGGCGACCTCCGCACGCAGGCCTTCAGGCACGCCCTCGCGCGACAGCGCCAGGTGCATCTCGGCGACGACTGTGCCGAGCCGCTCGGCCTCGGGCGTGAAGTCTGAGCCCTGGTCGTCGACCAGCTCGCGGATCGTCGCGTCGTCCGGCGGGCCACCTTCGCGCTGCTCCGCCTCGGCGTAGATGTCGCGCAGTGACGTCATCGCCAGGGCCCAGCCGTCGGTGGCGTTGTGAAGGAACGGCTGCGCCATCGCAACAACGACCGGCTCCTGCCCCTCCACGCGGTACTCGATGACGCCGCTCGGGGCGGGGATGTGGGTGAAGCCGGCGCGCTTCAGCGCCTGCAGCATCTCGAACTCGGGGGAGCTGACCCCCTCCAGGCGGCGGAAGCACTTGAGCAGCTCGCTGTCGTCGCGCACCAGCATCGTGTTGCTCTGGTCGCGCGGCAGGTGGTGCACCGGGGCGACCGAGTCCGACTCGACCCCGGGCTCGACAACGCCGGCCAGCTCGCCGCGAGCCATCTGCATGCGGCGGTTGCCCAGAAGCTGCCAGAACCGGGAGCCGGCGGCGTCGTCCAGGAGCGCGTCGGACACGACTACGGCGTCGCCCCCGCGCGAGCCCTCCGCGACCACACCCTCGACCTGCGCCCCCGCCCGGCGCACGGCCAGGGGGACGTGGTACAGGTCGGAGCCACCCTCGGTGTAGCTGACGCGGAGCATCGCGGGCACGAGCAGGGGCTCGCCCTCGAGCGTCCCCGCGTCCTCCACGTCGACGTGGGCGAGCTGCCGGTCGCGGCCGCTGAACCAGCGCTGGCGCCGGATGTAGTCGGCCAGCTGCGTGGTGGGGTCCGCCAGGCCCGCCTCGCGCAGCACCTCCTCGGGACTCCGCGTTTCGCTCATCCTCTTGCCTCCGCCGCAACCGTCGGCTGCTCCTCCTCGAGGATCTCGAACCAATAGAAACCATGCGGGCCCATGGTCAGGAAGTAAGGCAGCTCACCGATGCGGGGAAACGGGACCCTGCCGAGCAGCTCCACCGGGGTGCGCCCGTTGAACCGGCGCAGGTCCAGCTCCACGGGTTGGGAGAACCGGGAGAGGTTGTTGACGCAGAGGAGCATCCGGTGGCCGTTGAAGCGAAGGAAGGCGAACACGGATGGGTTGCTCGCGTCCAGCGCCTCGAACTGCCCCTCACCGAAGACGGGGTAGCGGCGGCGCACAGCGATGAAGCGCCGCAGCCAGTGCAGCATGGATGACTGGCTGCGCTCCTGCGCCTCCACGTTCACCGCCGTGTAGCCGTAGACGGGGTCCATGAGCGGTGGCAGGTACAGCTGCGCGAAGTCGGCCTTCGAGAAGCCGGCGTTGCGGTCGGCGTTCCACTGCATCGGGGTCCGGACCCCGTCGCGGTCGCCGAGGTAGATGTTGTCCCCCATCCCGATCTCGTCGCCGTAGTAGAGGATCGGGGTGCCGGGCAGCGACAGCAGGAGGCCGTAGAAGAGCTCCATCTGGCGCCGCCCGTTCTCGAGCAGCGGCGCGAGGCGGCGGCGGATGCCGAGGTTGAGCTTCATCCGCGGGTCGCGCGCGTACTCCGTCCACATGTAGTCGCGCTCGTCCTCCGTGACCATCTCGAGCGTCAGCTCGTCGTGGTTGCGCAGGAAGATGCCCCACTGGCCGAACTCCGGGATATGAGGGGTGCGCTCCAGGATCTCCGTGATCGGGTAGCGCTGCTCGCGGCGCAGGCCCATGAACATGCGCGGCATCAGCGGGAAGTGGAAGCACATGTGGCACTCGGGCTGCTCGTCGGTGCCGTAGTACTGCACGACGTCCTCCGGCCACTGGTTGGCCTCGGCCAGCAGCACGCGGTCCCCGCCGTACTCGCGGTCGATGACGGCGCGCACGTCGGCGAGGAAGGCGTGCGACTCGGGCAGGTTTTCGCAGTTCGTGCCCTCGCGCTCGTACAGGTAAGGGACGGCGTCGAGGCGGAACCCGTCGAGGCCGAGGTCGAGCCAGAAGCGCAGCACGTTCAGCATCTCGGCGCGCACCTCGGGGTTGTCGTAGTTGAGGTCCGGTTGGTGACTGAAGAAGCGGTGCCAGTAGTACGCGCCGGCGGTCTCGTCCCAGGTCCAGTTGCTGACCTCGGTGTCGAGGAAGATGATCCGCGCGTCGCGGTAGCGGTCCTGGGTCTGCGACCACACGTACCATTCGCGCTTGGGGTTGTCGGGCGAGGAACGCGCCTCCTGGAACCAGGGGTGCTGGTCCGAGGTGTGGTTCATGACCATGTCCATGATCACGCGCATGTCGCGACGGTGGGCCTCGTCGATCACCCGCCGCAGGAGCTCGACGTCGCCGTACTCCGGCTGGATGCCGTAGTAGTCGCTGATGTCGTAGCCGCCGTCGCGCATCGGGCTCCTGTTGATGGGCAGGAGCCAGATGCAGTCGACCCCGAGCCACTGGATGTAGTCGAGCTTGTCGACGAGACCCTGGAGGTCGCCGATGCCGTCGCCGTTGCCGTCGGCGAAGCCGCGTACCAGCAGCTCGTAGAAGATGGCGTGCCGGTACCAGCGCGGGTCGGCGACGTTGGTCGACTCGCGCCGCGGCGCGCGCGAGACCCGGCCGCCGCGCCCGCGCGACCGCTGCGCCTCGAGCGTCACTGGCGCTTCACCGCGAAAACATGGGCGGGCGTCTTGCGCGGGTCGAGGCGCACGTAGTTGCCGCCGCTCGACCATTCGTACGTGGTGTCACTGAGCTCGTCGTGCACGGCGAAGTGATTGACGTTGCCCAGGCCGAGGCTTTCCAGGTCGAGCCAGCAGGTGCACTCGCGCACGTTGAAGGGGTCGAGGTTGCACACCATGAGGATCGCGTCGTCGCCCGCCTGCGAGCGGCGCGACACCGCCAGCACGTGGTCCGAGTCGGAGTAGTGCAGGTGCAGGGACGGCAGGAACGCGATCGCCTCGCGGTGCTGGCGGCGGATCGCGTTCAGGCGGGCGATCATCGGCGCCAGCGAATCGGGGCGCGACCAGTCGCGCGGCCGGTACTGGTACTTCTCGCTGTCGAGGTACTCCTCGGAGCCCTCCCGCACCGGGGTGCTCTCGTACAGCTCGTAGCCGCTGTACATGCCCCATGAAGGGCAGGTGATCGCGGCCAGCACGAGGCGCATGCGGAACGCGGCCGGGCCGCCCTTCTGCAGGACCTCGTGGAGGATGTCGGGCGTGTTCACCCAGAAGTTCGGCCTGAAGTAGTCGACCACCTCCGTCTGCGAGAGCTGCCACAGGTACTCGGAGATCTCGGGCTTGGTGTTGCGCCAGGTGAAGTACGTGTACGACTGCGTGAAGCCGAGCTTGGCCAGGCGCTCCATGGTGCGCGGGCGGGTGAAGGCCTCCGCGAGGAAGAGGACATCGGGGTGGTCGCGCCGCACCTCGTCGATGACCCACTCCCAGAAATCGAAAGCCTTCGTGTGCGGGTTGTCGACGCGGAACACCCGCACACCGTGTCCGACCCAGTGCAGCAACACGCGGCGCAGCTCGGCCCAGAGGCCCTCCTGGTCCTCGGTCTCGAAGTCGACCGGGTAGATGTCCTGGTAACGCTTCGGCGGGTTCTCCGCGTACTTGATGGTGCCGTCGGGGCGGTGCTTGAACCACTGCGGGTGCTGCTTCACCCACGGGTGGTCGGGGCTGCACTGCACCGCGAAGTCCAGCGCCACCTCGAGCTTCGCCTTGCGCGCGGCGGCGACGAAGGCGTCGAAGTCGTCCATCGTGCCGAGGTCGGGGTGGACGGCGTCGTGCCCACCCGCGGCCGCGCCGATCGCCCACGGGCTGCCGGGGTCGCCTGGCTGCACCTCCAGGCTGTTGTTCGCGCCCTTGCGGAAGCTCTCGCCGATCGGGTGGATGGGCGGCAGGTAGACGATGTCGAAGCCCATCGCGGCGATGTCCTTGAGGCGCTTGGCGGCCGTCGCGAAGGTGCCGCTGCGACCGTCGCGCGCGCCCTCGCTCCGGGGGAACATCTCGTACCACGCGGAGAAGCCCGCGAGCTCCCGGTCGACCCACACCGGGTAGGGGCCGGCGGTCGTGGCCCGGTCCAGCGGCTGCGTGCGGCGCATCAGGGCGACCGCGGACGCCGCGGACCCCGCCCGCACCCTCTTCGCGGGGGTCCCGTCCCGCAGCGCCGCGGCGAGCTTCTTGAGCGCGTCCCGGTCGCGCGCGTTCCCCGCGGCCCGCGACTCGGCGAGGCGCGCCCCCTCCTCCAGCTCGACGGCCACGTCCTGGCCGGCCTCGTGCTTGACGCGCGCGCCGTGCAGCCACGTGGAGTAGTCGTCCACGACCCCGCCGACGGTCAGGCGCCAGCAGCCGGCCGCGTCGGGCGTGAGCACGCCGCTCCAGTGGTCGTTGCCCTGGAGCTCGAGCTCCGCCGTGAGCGTCTTCCCGTCGGCCTCGCGGCGCAGCTCCGCCCACGCGCGGAGCTGGTCGTGCCCGTCCGCGAAGATGTCCGCGCTCACGGGCAGGGGCAGCCCGCGCGTGCCCTTGGCCGCGAAGCGGCCGCAGTCCACCGCCGGGCGGACGTGCTCGATCGCTACGCGCTTCAACGCTCGCGCGAGCCGGGGCGCGGCCGTCGCAGCACGACGAGCGACCGCGCGGTGGTCGTCACCCTGTCGCCCTTGGTGACCCGAGTCCTCGACGCCGGCTTGCCGTGCGCGTGGGCGGTGTCGAGGACGGGCTCCCAGGGCCCGCCCCAGTGCGCCGGGATGGCCCACTGGATGTCGTCGTCCCCGGCGTGCATCAGCACCATCAGCGTGTCGCCGACGACGCGCTCACCCCGGCGCCCGCGGTCCGGGATCTCGTCGCCGTTGAGGATCACCGCGATGGACCGCTGGGCCTCGTCGTGCCACTCCTCGTCGCCGAACTCCTCACCGCTCGGCAGGAACCACGCGATGTCCTTGCGCCCGGAGCCATGCGGGTCCATGCCGGTGAAGAAATGCTTGCGCCGCAACACCGGTTGCTCGCCGCGCAGGGCGAGCAGCGCCCGGGTGAACGTCAACAGGTCTTCGTCGACGTGCTCCCAGTCGATCCACGTCAGCTCGCTGTCCTGGCAGTACGCGTTGTTGTTGCCGCGCTGCGTGCGCCCGAGCTCGTCGCCGTGCGACAGCATCGGGCAGCCCTGGCTCAGGATCATCGTCGCGAGGAAGTTGCGCTGCTGCCGCGCGCGCAGCGCGGTTATCTCGGGGTCGTCGGTGTCGCCCTCGACGCCGCAGTTCCAGGAGCGGTTGTCGTCCGTGCCGTCGCGGTTCTTCTCACCGTTTGCGTCGTTGTGTTTGTCGTTGTAGCTGACGAGGTCGCGCAGCGTGAACCCGTCGTGGCAGGTGACGAAGTTGATGCTCGCGGACGGGCCGCGGTTGTCGCCCTGGTACAGGTCGCTCGAGCCGGTGACGCGGTATGCAAGGTCGCGGACGCCCGTCGCGCCGCGCCAGTAGTCGCGCACGGTGTCGCGGTACTTGCCGTTCCACTCCGCCCAGCGCACCGGGAAGTTGCCCACCTGGTAGCCGCCCTCGCCGACGTCCCACGGCTCCGCCACCAGCTTGACCTGGGACAGCACCGGGTCCTGGTGGATGATGTCGAAGAAGGCGGAGAGGCGGTCGACCTCGAAGAACTGGCGCGCCAGCGCGCTGGCGAGGTCGAAGCGGAAGCCGTCGACGTGCATTTCCGTGACCCAGTAGCGCAGCGAGTCCATGATCAGCTGCAGCGTCTGCGGGTGGCGCACGTTGAGGGTGTTGCCGGTGCCGGTGACGTCGAAGTACATCCGCCTGTCGTCGTCGACGAGGCGGTAGTACGCGGGGTTGTCGATGCCGCGGAAGTTGATCGTCGGGCCGAGGTGGTTGCCCTCGCCGGTGTGGTTGTAGACCACGTCGAGGATCACCTCGAGGCCGGCCTGGTGCAGGTTGCGCACCATCGCCTTGAACTCGCGCACCTGGTCGCCCCGGTCGCCGCTCGACGAGTAACGCGACTCCGGCGCGAAGTAGCCGATGGAGTCGTAACCCCAGTAGTTGACAAGGCCCAGGTCGACGAGGTGGCCGGAGTCGATGAAGTGATGCACGGGCATCAGCTCCACGGCCGTCACCCCGAGGCCCTTCAGGTAGTCGACGGCGGCGGGGTGACCCAGGCCCGCGTAGGTGCCGCGCTGCTCCTCGGGGATGTCGGGGTGCAGCCGGGTGAAGCCCTTGACGTGCGCTTCGTAGATGACGGTGTCGGCCCAGTCGATCCCCGGGCGGCGGTCGTCACCCCACGGGAAGGCCGTGTCGACCACGACCGAGCGCGGCATGGCGGCCGCCGAGTCGAGCGGGCTCGGCGCCTCGTCGTTCTGGCCGAGGACATAGCCGAACAGCTCGGGGCCCGGCTTGAGGCGGCCGGAGATCGCGAGAGAGTAGGGGTCGAGGAGGAGCTTCTCGGGGTTGAACCGCAGGCCCTCCTCCGGCGCGTACCGGCCGTGCACTCGGTAGCCGTACAGCTGGCCCGGCCCGACCTGGTCGACGTAGCCGTGCCAGATGAGCTCGGTGCGGTCCACGAGCTGCGCGCTGCCGGACTCGTTGCCGTCGCCGTCGAAGAGGACCAGCTCCACCGCCTCGGCCGCCTCGGCGAAGAGGGCGAAGTTCGTCCCTGCGCCGTCCCAGGTGGCCCCCAGCGGGTAGTCGTGGCCCGGCCACGCCTCGAGCGCGGGGAGGGAATCGGCGACCTTCTCTACGGCCAGGGCTCCTCCTCGATGGGGCGACCCACCCCGCGGCGGCGCGGGTCGGCGGGGTCGCGGTTGATAGCATCCCCCTCACCTACCGTGAGAGGTCAAGTGTACCGATCCGCCTTGAGGGTGGAACCCATGGGGCGGCGGGCCTCTCCGGCGCCGCGACGGCCGAAACTTCCCTGACGGTGCCCGGCGGCGCCCTCCGTGACGAGGCGCTCCGGCGCGGCGTCCTCCTCGAGTACGTCGACGCGACCGGGCGGCCGCGCACGGTGTCACGGCGGGCGCTCGCGGCCGTGGTCGAGACCCTCGCGCCCCCCACCGAGGACGGCCCGGTCTTCGTCCGCCCCGGGGGGCGCCTGCCGCCGGGGGTGACGGCCATCGCCGTCGAGGGCGGCGGGGAGGCGGCGCCGCGGCGGGGACGGCTCGACCCTGGCGTGCCCATCGGCTACCACGGGCTGCGCTTCCAGGACGGCAGCGCCCGCCCGCTCATCGTCAGCCCGGGCGCGTGCGTCCTGCCCCCGGACCTGCGCACCTGGGGCTGGGCCACCCAGCTGTACGCGTGCCGCTCGGGGCGGAGCTGGGGCATCGGCGATGCCGGCGACCTCGCGCGGCTCGCCCGCTGGTCGCGCGGCCTCGGCGCGGGGCTCATGCTCCTTAACCCCCTGGGCGCGGCGCGCCCGGGGCTGCCCCAGCAGGCCAGCCCCTACTTCGCCTCGAGCCGCCGCTTCCGCGACCCGCTGTACGTCGACATCGCGCGCCTCCCGGGCGCGGCCGCGGCGGCGCGCTTCGCCAGGCGCGGCCGCGCCCTCAATGACACCGGGCTGATCGACAGGGACGCCGTGTACCCGCTGAAGCTGCGCGCCCTGGAGGCGGCGTGGAAGGCGGCGCCGCGGAGCCGGGCCTTCGACCGTTTCGTCGCGCGCGGCGGCGAGGCGCTGCGGGATTACGGGGTCTTCAACGCGCTGGCCGAGCGTTTCGGCTCGGGCTGGCGCGCCTGGCCGGAGCCCTATCGCCACCCGCGGGCGCCTGCGGTCGCTCGCTACGCCGCCGGGCCGGGGCGGCGCCGCGTCGAGTTCCACGCGTGGGTGCAGTGGCAGCTCGACCGCCAGCTCGCGACCGCGGCGCGGGCGCTGCCGCTGATGCACGACCTGGCCGTGGGGTTCGACCCGGAGGGCGCCGACGCGTGGGCCTTCCAGGACCTGCTCGCCCCTGGGGTGAGCCTTGGCGCGCCGCCGGACGCGCTCAACCTGGACGGCCAGGACTGGGGCCTGCCCCCGTTCGACCCAGGCCGCCTCCGGGCCGCGGCGTACCGCCCGATGGCGCAGACGCTGGCCGCCAACATGGCCCACGGCGGGATAAGGGTGGACCACGTGCTGGGCTTCTTCCGCATGTGGTGGGTGCCGCAGGGGCTGCGCCCGGACGACGGCGCCTACGTGCGCTGCCGCGCCGCCGAGCTGCTCGACGTCCTGGCCATCGAGAGCCACCGCGCCGCCGCCGTGGTCGTGGGTGAGGACCTCGGCACGGTCGAGGCCGGGGTGCGCGAGGAGCTCGCGCGCCGCCGCGTCCTCTCCTATCGCCTGCTCTGGTTCGAAGGGACGCCCCCACGGCGCTGGCCCCGCCGGGCGATGGCCGCGGTCACGACCCACGACCTCGCGACCGTGGCGGGGACGTGGACAGGCGCCGACGTCCGCGCCGAGCAGGCCGCTGGGAAGCGGGTCGACCCGGTTGCGGCCGCCGGCCTCCGGGAGCGCCTCGCCGAGGTGACCGGGGCGCGCGAGGACACCCCGATCCAGGACGTCGTCGCGCGCGCGTACGAGGCCCTCGCCGCCGCCCCCAGCCACGTGCTCACGGCCACGCTCGAGGACGCCGCCGCGTCGGTGCGGCGCCCGAACATGCCCGGCACCATCGACAGCTGGCCGAACTGGCGGATCCCGCTGCCCGTCACGCTGGAGCGCCTCACGCGCGCGCCCCTGCCCCGGCGGATCGCGGCGGCGCTGGGGCGGCGGCGCCGGTGACGGACGCGGTCGCGACCTACCGGCTCCAGCTCCACCGCGGCTTCGACCTGGACGCCGCGGCGGCGGTGGTGCCCTACCTCGCCGCCCTCGGCATCAGCCATGTGTACCTGTCGCCCATCACCACCGCCCGGCCCGGCAGCCTGCACGGGTACGACGTCGTCGACCCGACCCGGGTCAACCCGGAGCTCGGCGGGGAGCCCGCGCTCGAGCGCCTGCGCGCAGCGTTGAACGCGCACGGGATGGGCCTGCTGCTCGACATCGTGCCCAACCACATGTGCGTCAGCGACGCGGGCAACGAGTGGTGGCGCGACGTGCTGCGGCGCGGCCGTGAAAGCGACTATGCGGACTACTTCGACATCGACTGGGACGCCCCAGGGCTCGACGGGAAGGTGCTCCTGCCGGTGCTGGGCGATACGCTCGAGGCCGTCATCGCAAGCGGCGAGCTGACCCTCGGGCGCGCCGCGGACGGCGAGCCGCAGCTCGCCTACTACGAGGCGACCTTCCCGCTGCGGGAGGCGCCGAGCCCGGGCGCCGCGGTCGCGGACGTGGCCGCCGCGCAGCACTACCGGCTGGACTTCTGGCGCACCGGGCTGCGGCGGCTCAACTACCGCCGCTTCTTCGACATCAGCGAGCTGGCGGGCCTCCGCCAGGAGCGCGACGAGGTGTTCGAGGCCACGCATCAGCTGGCGCTCCGGCTGGTTCGCTCGGGGGTGGCTGACGGCCTTCGCGTCGACCATGTCGACGGGCTGGCCGACCCGGCCGGTTACCTGGCCCGGCTGCGGGAGGAGGCGGGACCCGCGACATGGATCGTGGTGGAGAAGATCCTCGCCCCGGGGGAGTCCCTGCCGGGATGGCCCGTCGAAGGCACCACGGGGTACGACTTCGCCGCGCTGGCGACGGGCGTCTTCGTCGACGAAGCCGGGGCCGGCGCCCTGGCGGAGCTCGAGGCCGAGTTCGGGGGGGACGGCGGCGGCTTCGAGGACATCGCCGCCCGGGCGAAGCGCGACGTCCTGGCGGGGCTGTTCCAGGCGGAGGCGGCGCGGGCGGAGCGCGCGGCGGCGCGCGCCGGCGTGACGGGGATGGCAGGCGCGCTGCCGGAGCTGTTCGGCCGTTTCCCGCGGTACCGCGCCTACCCCGGCGAGGACGGCGACGCCGCCTACACGGAGTTCCTCACGCGGCTGGAGCAGCTGAGCTCGGCCGTCGCCGCCAAGGGGGTTGAGGACACCGCCTTCTACCGGGCGCTGAGGCTGCTCGCGCTGAACGAGGTGGGGGCGAGCCCGGCGCGCTTCGGCACCTCGGTCGCGGACTTCCACGCCGCCATGCGCCACGCCGCCGCGCAGCACCCGCGCGCCCTCCTCGCGACGGCCACCCACGACACCAAGCGCGGCGAGGACGCGCGCGTGCGGATCGCGCTCCTCTCCCAGGCCCCGGAGCGGTGGCGGGCGGCGGTGCGGCGGTGGGACGGGCTGGCGCAGGCACGCCTGGGCGACGGCGCCACTGACCCGCACACGCGGTACCTGCTCTGGCAGACGCTGGTCGGCGCCCACCCTGTGACTGACGACCGCCTCGTCGACTACATGCGCAAGGCGGTTCGCGAAGCGAAGGTGCGCACGTCGTGGCTCGACCCCGACCCGGAGTACGAGGCGGCCGTCGCGCGGTTCGCGCGCGCCGTCCTTGCCGACGCGGAACTGGTCGGGGCGGTCGACGCGTTCGTCGTCGAGATGGCGGCGGCGGCGCGCGACGCCGCCCTCGGCCAGCTCCTGCTCAAGCTCACCTGCCCCGGCGTCCCCGACATCTACCAGGGCACCGAGCTCTGGGACCTGAGCCTGGTCGACCCGGACAACCGCCGGCCGGTCGACTTCGACCTTCGCCGGCGGGTCCTGGCGGGCAGCGCGGAGGACGCCCCGGGCGCCGAGAAGCTGTGCCTCCTGCGCCGGTTGCTCGCCCTGCGGCGGGAGCGACCCTGGGCCTTCGCCCCGGGCGCGGGCTACTTGCCCCTGGTCGCCGGCAGGGCGCAGGCGCGGGTGGTCGCGTTCGCTCGAGGCGCCGCCGCCGACCCGCTGGAGATAGTCGTCGTGGTGCCGCGGTTCCCGGCCCGGGACAGGCGCGCGGAGGAGTTACGCGTCGGAGCGGGCGCGGGACGGTGGCGCGACGTCGTCCACGGCGGCGACGTTGCCGGGCCCACGCTGCGACTGGGCTCGCGGCCGGCCGTGCTGGTCCGCGTGGCGTGACGGCCGCGGCCCGGGTGTGGGCGCCCGGTCACCAGGTCGAGTGCGTGGTTGGCGGGGCGCGCCGGCCCCTGGACGGCGAGGCCGGCGGCTGGCAGGCGGGCCCCGGCCCGCAAGACGGGGAGCGGTACGCCTTCGCCCTCGACGGCGGCGAGCCCCTCCCCGACCCGCGCTCCCCCTCGCAGCCCGACGGGGTGCACGGCGCGTCGGCGGCCGTCGACCACGAAGCGTTCGCCTGGACCGACGCCGGCTGGCGCGGCGTCCCCTTCGCCGAGGCGCTGATCTACGAGCTGCACGTCGGCGCCTTCACCCCTGAGGGCACGTTCGAGGCCGCCATCGCCAGGCTCGACCACCTGGTCGACCTCGGCGTCACGGCCGTGGAGCTGATGCCCGTCGCCGAGTTCGCCGGCGACCGCGGCTGGGGCTATGACGGCGTCGACCTCTACGCCCCGCACCACGCGTACGGCGGGCCCGAGGGGCTGTGGCGCCTGGTCGACGCCTGCCATGGACGGGGCCTCGCGGTGCTCATGGACGTGGTCTTCAACCACCTCGGCCCCGAGGGCAACTACCTGGCCCGCTTCGGCCCCTACTTCACCGACCACTACTCGACGCCGTGGGGCCCGGCGCTCAACTACGACCAGCGCGGCAGCGACGAGGTGCGTGCCTTCGTCCTCGACTGCGTCGAGCACTGGGTCCGCGACTACCACTGCGATGGGGTGCGGCTCGACGCGGTGCACGCCATCTTCGACATGTCGGCGACGCACCTCCTGGAGGCGATCGCCGACCGCGCGCGGGCGCTCCAGGCGGAGCTCGGCCGCGAGGTCTGGGTGATCGCCGAGAGCGACCTCAACGACCCGCGCCTGGTGCAGCCCGTGGCGCGCGGCGGGTACGGCCTGACGGCCTCCTGGAGCGACGACTTCCACCACGCCCTCCACGCCCTGCTCACGGGCGAACGGGCCGGGTACTACGCCGACTTCGGCTCCGGGGACGACCTGTGCCGGGCGCTGCGCGAGGGCTACGTCTACGCCGGGCGGTACTCCGCGTACCGCGACCGCACCCATGGCCGGCCGCTGGCGGACGTGGCCCTCAGCCGGCTGCTCGGTTACTCGCAGAACCACGACCAGGTGGGAAACCGGGCCCTGGGCGACCGCAGCGCCGCGCTCCTCTCGCCCGGGCGGCTGCGCGCCGCCGCGGCCCTCGTCCTCCTGTCCCCCTTCACCCCGCTGCTCTTCATGGGCGAGGAGTGGGGCGCGGGAAGCCCGTTCCCGTACTTCACCGACCTGCGCGACCCCGGCCTCGGGACGGCCGTGAGCGAGGGCCGGCGGCGCGAGTTCGCCGCGTTCGGTTGGGACCCGGCGACGGTGCCCGACCCGCAGGACCCGGCCGTCTTCGCCGCGGCGCGCCTGGACTGGGACGAGCCGGGGCGGGCGCCCCACCGCGAGGTGCTGGGCTGGTACCGCGCGCTGATCGCCCTGCGCCGCCACCATCTCGCGCTGGCCGGGCTCCGCCCGGGCGAGGTCGAGGCCGGCTGGGATGAGACCGACCGCATCCTCACCTACCGCGCCGCCGGCCTCCTCGTGTGCGTCAACCTCGGCGCCACCCCCTGCCCGCCGCCCGCGGCCTCCGGCGGCGCCCCCGCGGCCCTGGCGTGGGGCCTCGACGGGGACGGAATCGCGCCCGACGGCGTGGCGTTATGGGAGTTGTGATCTCGTTGTTATCATGCGGCCGATGAGGCCCATGACCCCGCGGCCAAGGGTCGCCCTGGTGCTCGGGGGTGGGGGCTTCGTGGGCGGCGCCTGGCTCATCGGCGCGCTCCAGGCCCTGGGTCTCGAGACCGGCTGGGACGGCCGGGCCGCCAGCCACCTGGTGGGCACCTCCGCGGGCTCGATGATCGCCGCCATGCTGGGCTGCGGCATCCCGGCCAACGTGATGCCGGTGGTCTTCTCCGGGGGCGACTTCGGGCGCGCCGACCCGGCGCGGCCGCACCGCGCCGGGACGAGCCGCCCGGCCGGGGCGCGGCTGCGCCTGGAGCCGGGAATCCCCCGGCCCCTACCCGGCTCACTCCGCCTCGCGCTCCGCGCCCTGGCCCACCCGCGCCAGTACGCGGCGGGGGCCCAGGTGCTGGGCTGGCTGCCGAAGGGCATCTTCTCGACCGAGCCGCTCCAGGATGTCGTCAGGCGCCTGCGGCCGGCAGGCTGGCCCGCCCACCCGAACCTTTGGGTGGTGGCCTGCGACCTCCGCACGGCGGAGCGGGTCGCGCTCGGCCGCCCGGGCGCCCCTGCCGCCGACCTGGCGGTGGCGGTGGCGGCCTCCTGCGCCATCCCGACCGTCTACCACCCGGTTCGCATCGGCACGGGCCTGTACGTCGACGGGGGCGTGGCCTCGCCGAGCAACCTCGACCTGCTGGCCGGCGAGGACTACGACTTCGCCATCTGCCTCAACCCGACGTCGAGCCCGGCCCGGCGCGCCCGCAGGTTCAGCTACACGTCCGCGTCGCGCCGGATGGTCATGGCCGAGGCCGACAAGCTCCGCCTCCTCGGCCACGAGGTGTACGTGGTGCACCCGTCCGCGGCGGACGCGCGCGTGATGGGCCGCAACCTGATGAGCGTCAAGAACCTGGACGAGATCATCGCCACGGCGCGGGAGAGCATGGTCGAGGCGCTGCGCCAGGGCGACCTGGCCGAGCTTCGCGACAGGCTCCTGCGCACCGCCCCGGCGCCCGTCGGGGTGCCGGCCTGGCGGCGGGCGCTCCGCGCCCTGCGACGGGAGCGGCCCCCGGTTCCCGCGACGGAGCCGGCATGAGCGACGCCACCGAGCGCCCCGTGGTCAAGTCCGACGGCGAGTGGCGCCGCGACCTGACCCCGGAGCAGTACGACGTGCTCCGCCACGCTGCGACGGAGCGGGCCTTCACCGGCGCGTACTGGGACAACCACGACGCCGGCGTCTACCGCTGCGCCGGGTGCCGGGCTGAGCTGTTCCGGTCCGACACCAAGTTCGACTCCGGCACCGGCTGGCCAAGCTTCTGGGAGCCGGCGATGGCTGAGAACATCGAGCTGCGCGAGGACAACTCCTTCTTGATGCGGCGCACCGAGGTCGTGTGCCGGCAGTGCGGCGGCCACCTCGGCCACCTCTTCCCGGACGGGCCCCGCCCCACGGGCCTCCGCTACTGCATCAACTCCTGCTCGCTGAGCTTCGAACCCGAGGCCCCGGCGGAGTAGCCGGCCTCCACCCAGCGCCGGGTGGTACCAAATGTTATAGTCCAGTTATAACTTCGGTCCAGGGTGTCATGGGAGGCTGCGAATGGGCACGACTCTCTGGGGGACGGTCGAGGGCGCTGCCGGCACGGCGGCGCACGCGGTGGGGGTGGCGCTGGGGGCGATCCTGACCAGCCCGGACGGCGGTCCGGCGATCGGTCTCATGCTGTTGCTCGTGTTGGGGGTGGCGCTCGTCGGGACGTGGCTCGTCACGCCGCCCCGGGCCGCGGCCTCGGTCCCGGCGGGTCGCGCGCTGGGCGCCGGCCTCGACCCTGGGCCGCCGCCGGCCCGCGAGGTCTACCGGCCGCCGGCGCCGCGGTCCTTCCCGGCGCGCGCCTACATCGCGGCCGCGCGGAGCGCCTGGATCGGTGCCCGGCCGGTGGCCATGGGCGGCGGCGGACTCGATGAGACCGGCCTCGTGCCGATGGTCTACGCGAGGGGCTGACGGTGCCGGTGGCGATGACGATCGGCTTGCTCCTCTTCGCGGCGTGGGTCTTCGCGCTGGCCGTGATGGGCCTGGCCTACGGCCTAGTGTCCCCCAGCAGCCATCTCCGTTAGCGCGTAGAGCGGGTTGACCGGCCCGGGGCCGGAGCCGATGTCGAGGCCCGCCTCGATCGCCCGCTGGATGAACTCCTTCGCGGCGCGCACCGCCTCGAGGGGCTCGAGTCCGCGGGCCAGCCCGGCGGCGATTGCAGCGCTGAAGGCGCAGCCGCTGCCATGCGTGTTGCGCGTCTCGACGCGGCGGCCCGGGAGCGCGACCACCTCGCCCCCGTCGCAGTAGAAGTCGGTGGCGTCGGTGGCGGCGTGGCCGCCCTTGACCACCGCCGCCCGCGGCCCGAGCGCGAGGAGGTCGCGGGCGGCGGCGCGCCGCTCGTCGACGGTCGCCACGGGCCGCCCCAGCAGGACCTCCGCCTCCGGCAGGTTCGGCGTGACCACCGCGGCCAGCGGCAGCAGGCGGGCTCGCAGCGCGTCCACCGCGTCCTCGCGCAGGAGCCGGGCGCCCGCCTTCGCCACCATCACCGGGTCGACCACGAGCTGGCGCAGGTCGTGGCGCGCGACCGCGCCCGCGACGGTCTCGATGATGAGCGCGCTGGACAGCATCCCGGTCTTGGCCGCCGCCGGGTGCAGGTCCTCGACGACGCGGTCGACCTGCGCGACGATCAGCGCGGGCGGCAGCTCGAGCACGTCGCTAACCGTGGTGGTGTTCTGCGCGGTGATGGCGGTGATCGCGCTGGTGCCGTGCACTCCGAGCGCGGCAAAGGTCTTGAGGTCAGCCTGGATGCCGGCCCCGCCGCTCGAATCCGAGCCGGCGATCGTGAGCGCGACGGCGATCATGCCGGCGCCCGCCTGCGGGCCAGCAGGAGGAAGGCGACGCCCGCCACGACCACGCTGACCAGGCCCGAGAGGTCCGCGCCGTGGAGGGCGTCGATCACCGGCTGGTTGAAGAAGCGCGCCGCAGTCACGTTGGCGAAGAGGTTGGCGTAGTTGACGAACGCGAGGCTCACGAGCGTGCCGAGGAGCCACGCGAAAAGCGCCGCGCGCGCGCCGGCGCGGCCCCAGCCGAAGAAGCTCAGCAGCACGACCGCGGCCCACGCCGGCGCCCACAGGTAGGTGAGGATCAGGAAGTCCTCGTAGGCCAGGTGGAAATCGGTGACGAGGACCGCGTACGCCGCGAGCACCGTCCCGACCAGGCCGCAGCCGAGCGCCGTCTGCCAGCGCCGGAGGCGGATGCCGAGGGTCTGGGCGACCAGCCCCGCGGTGTACACGTCGAGGTAGTTGGCCCAGACCTCGCCGAGCACCACGAAGGCGAAGAAGGCGAGGGCGACCGGGGCGGGCACGTGGCGCGTGATCACGGCGAGGACGCCGCCGTTCGGGTCGGCCGCGAGCTTCAGGTCGATCGTCGGCAGGAGCAGCCCGAAGAGTCCCAGCAGCGACATCGGGACGATGACGCCGATGGCGGGCCACGCGGTCACGGCGCCCGCGCCGCTGCGGGCCGGCAGGTAGCGGGAGTAGTCGCTCGCGAACGGGTACCAGGAGGCGACGAGCGCGAAGCACGTCATGAAACCGAGCACCAGCGCGCCGGCGTAGTCGGCCCCCGTGACGGTGTGGCTCGCCGCCCAGTTGAAGCGCGGCGCCAGGAGCGCGAAGAGGACGAGGGAGAGGACCGCGAAGGTCACCGCGCCGAAATACTCGAAGACCTTGATCGTCTGGTGCCCGTACACCGCCACGACGACGGACAGGGCCGCGACGGCGCACACCCACGGGAACAGGGTCCGCGCGGCGGCGCTCGCGCCGAGCCCGGCGATCTGCGTCAGCTGCACGCCCGCCTGCGCGGCGATGACGCAGTCAACGGCAAACCATCCGACCGCGAGGAACAGTGTCAGCGCGGCGCCGATGTAGGAGCCGCGGCGCCCGAAGATGCCCCGCGTGAAGATGATCTGGGGCAGCCCCGTGCGTGGCCCGGTGTTGCTCAGCAGGCCGAGGATGACCGCGCCGCACACTGTGCCGAGGACGACCGCGGCGAGGCCATCCCACACGCCCAGTCCGTAGAAGGTCGTCAGCAGGCTGGCGGTGAAGAGGCTCGCGTAGTTGACGAAAGCCCCCGCCCACAGGAACGCGAGCTCGCGCGGGCGGCCGTGGCGGTCGGCCTCGGGGATCGGGTCGATGCCGTGGCTCTCGACCTTCAGGAACGCGTCGGGCGCGCTCACGTCGGGAGTGTTGATTGCCGGCTCAGCCATGTGCATCCCTCCGCTGGCATTACCCAGTTCAGGTTCATGCGGTCGGCGAGCGTCTCGCCCTCTCAGCCCCGTTTCGCCGGAGCTCCCGCAGCGTTCTTGCGAAGAAGGTTACGTCAGCCTTCGTCGACCCCTTCCGCCTCGCCCTTCGCGAGCAGGTAGCCGCGCGCCCGCTCGGCCAGGGGGTAGCGGTTGACCAGGGCCCAGAAGCGGGGGCCGTGGCCGGCGTAGCGCAGGTGGGCGAGCTCGTGCACCAGGACGTAGTCCACGACCCAGCGCGGGAAGTCGCCGAGGCGCTGGCTGAGCCGGATGGTGCCGGTCTCGGGTGTGCAGCTGCCCCAGCGCATCTTCTGCCCCGCCGACCATCGGACCGACGAGGGCTCGAGCGCGCCGCCGAAGTAGCGCTCCGCGAGGGCCACGGCGCGGCGCTGCAGCTCGGCGTCCGTGGTCGGGATGCGGCGCCGGAGAAGGCGGGCGCGCATCCGCTCCACCCAGGTCTCCTCCTCGCGCCGGGTCAGCCCGGCGGGGACGAGGACCTCGATCACCCCGCCGCGGACCCTGGCGCTGATCGTGCGGCGCCGCCTGGCGCTGCGGATGACGCGCGTCTCCAACCTCTCCCTCCCCGGCGACAGGTTACTCGTCCGCGCCGCCCAGGAAGGCCTCGAAGTACCGGCGCGGGTCACGGTCCGCGCGGGCCAGGAGGTCACCGCCAACCTCGAGGTCCACCACCTCCAGGTTCACGGTCCGGATGCGCCGGCCGTCACCGCGAAGGCGCACATCGGCGGTCGCGGAGAATGGCAGCCCCGACCCGTCCACGCCGGCCAGCTCCAGGACCGCGGTCGTCCAGCACGGCAGGCCACGCACGTCGTCCGCGCGGGCATGGAGCGACGGCAGCGCGGCGAAGAGCTCCTCAAGGTACGCGCGCACCTGCGCCCGACCGCGACGCGTCACCGCGCGCCAGAGCTGCTCGTTGTGCGGCGCGAGCTCTCCTGAGCCGCGCACCTCGAGCCCGACGCCGGGGCCACACGCCTCGATGAACCGACCCACGTCCCGGCGGTTCAGGGCGTCGACGACCGTGTCGAGGGGCGGGGTCCAGCCCGAACCGGGCACCTGCGCTATCACACGTGATTATAACGCGATGCGTCACGCGCCGCGTCATAAGCGGCATGGAGGGCGCCCGGCCCGCGGCTAGGCGGGCGGCCCCTGGACCTTGCGGGGGCGGCCCCGCCGGCGCCCCGGCTGCGGCGCGGCCTGGGGCCCCCGGCCGGCCTTCCCGGTGAGGGCGTTCTCGATCTTCCTGAAGGCGCCCTGCAGCTCCTTCAGCTGCGCCTTGAGCTCGGCGTTCTCCTTCACGAGCGCCTCGATCCGCCGCGCCAGCCCGGCCGCCGGCGTGCCGCCGGGGGGTCGCTTGTTCTTGGCTCCAGGGGGCCTGCCTCGCCGCGGGCGAGGGCTGTCGGCGCCGGGGGGAGCATCGCCGGGGCTCAGCGTCGGGCGCCTGCGGGGCGCCGGGGCGGGTGCGCTCTCTGCCATGGGGCTGTCACCTCCGACATCGTGAGACAAGACGGGGACAGATTAGGCCCTCCGCGCCTCCCGCAGGCGCGCCGATGTTACGCTCGGGCGAGGGGACAACCAGCGCGGAGGAGGGGGTTGGAAGGACGGCGCGCGCCGCAGGGGCTGGACGTGGAGGACACGGTGGCGTTCGGCCTCACCGCGCCTCACCTCGCGTACGTGGTCCTCGGCGTGCTGGCCGCCTACACGGCGTGGGGCAGCGCGCTGCCGGCGTGGCTCCGGTACCCGGTGGGCGCCCTGCTCGTCGGGGTCGGGGCGGCCCTCGGCTGGGGCCGGGCCCGCCACCGGCCTGTCGACCACTGGCTCTGGCTGGCGGCGCGCTACTGGCTGCGCCCCCGGCGCTCGCCGCTGCGCGTGCTCGACGGCGGGGTCGCGCCGTCCGCGCCGTCCCCGCCGCCGGGCCCCGCCCCGGCCGTGGCCCTCGAGGCGGTGCGCCGGGTCGCCTTCTACGCGACGCGCGGCGGCGTGGGCAAGACCACGCTCGTGGCGGAGCTGGCGCTGGGGCTGGCGGGCGAGGGCGTGGCCGTGGCGGTGATCGACGCCGACCTCCTCGGCCCCTCGCTGGGAGCCCACTTCGGGGTCGCTGAGCCGGGCCTCTCGGACGCCGTCCGGGCCGGGCCCGACACGCCGGTGGCCGCGTGCGTGAAGACCCACGAGGGGAGCGGTGTCCGCATCCTGGCCGGTGGCCTGCAGCCGCTGACCGCGTCGCACCACCGGCGCCTCGCGGGGCAACGCGTGCTTGACGCGGTGCGCCATTTCGAGGCCACCGGCGCCCAGGTGATCCTCATCGACACGGGGCGGGAGCTGGACGCCGCCACCGAGGCCGCGCTCTGCGCCGCCGACACCACCTGCGTCGTGCTCACGCCCACGCCGGCCGCCGTGCACGCCACCTACCAAGCGGTCGCGCTCCTGGCCCGGCTCGGCCTGCGCGACCGGCTCGCGCTGGTCCTCAACCGGGCGGCCGACGGGGTCGACGTCTCGGAGCTGGTGGGCGACCTCGGCCTGCCACTGCTCGCGGCCGTGCCGGCCGACCGGCGCCTGGAGGCTGGGGCGATGGGACCGGGCAGCCCGCCTGGAGTCACCCCGGTCGCAGTCGCCGAGCTGGCTCGGGCGTTGCGCGCGATGCCCCTGGGCGCGAGCGAGGCTCAGGCCGCGTCGGCGGCGCGGAGCGCGTCGACCAGCGCCCTGACGCCGGGCGTGTTCTCGGCCGCCGCGCTGCGCAAGTAGACCCGGGCGAACTCTCGCCCGGGGCTGACGGCCTCGCCCGGGCTGCGGGTCACCAGAAGCGCCTCGTCGCCGGCCTGCAGGTCCGTCAGCCAGGCGCCGTCGCGGGCCCGGCGCGGGCCGGCGGGGTCCAGGCGATAGACCCCCGACGCGAGGCCTGGGGCCGGGCCGGGCCGCCGCGCGAGCTCGTGGACGATCAGCTGTGACCCGTCGGGCATCGGCTCCCCCTGCGCCGCCGGCGGGGCGACCAGGCCGAGCCCCGCAGCCAGCGCGTGGAGCAGCAGCGGCGGGCGCCCGGCGAGGACCTCGAGCTGCGTCGCGACGGGCAGGGACGCGACCATGCGGGGATTGACCTCGATGACGACGGGGCCGCCAGGCCCGAGGACGAAGTCGACCCCGAAGACGCCCTCGTAACCGCGCCGCGCGAGCTCGTCCGCGAGCGCCGCAACCTGTCGCGCGACGTCGGCCTCCACCGCGCGGAGGCGCGGCTCGCCCCAGGCGTTGCCGCAGGAGCCGAGCGGCTCCGGCGTGAGCCAGGTCACGCTGGTGACCTGGCGGCAGGGCGGGATGGCGGCGCCGGCGGCGCCCGGGGCCGAAAGCGCGGTGGCGGTGAAGGGCATCCCCTCGACCCACTCCGCCACCCGCAGCCGGGGGGCCGGCTCGAGCGCGAGGAGGCGCTCCAGGTCCCGCCCGTCGCGCACCGGCCACGTCCGCTGCCCCGCGTTGCCGCGCGGGCCCTGGACGACCAGCGGCAGGCCCCACTCCCCACCCAGGCGCTCGAGGTCGACGGCCTCGCGGGGCACCACCTCCCAGCGCGGGGTCGGCACCCCGGCGGCCTGCGCGAGGTCGACAAAGGCGAGCTTGTTCTCCGCCGCGCGGGCGGCCGCCGGCGCGCCCGCGACGAGGGTGGCGCCCAGGCCCGCCGCGGCGGCCTGGAGCCGCTCGGTCGGCTTGAAGGCGAGAAGCGCGAGGGGCGGCCGCGCGGCACACCAGGCCCGCGTGGCCTCGTGCTGCAGCAGCTCGAGGGTCGACGCCCCCGCGACCGCGTCGGGGCCGGCCTCCTCGCTGAGACAGAAGACGTCCACGCCGCGCGAACGGAGGACGTCCACGACGCCGGACCGCTGCAGGCAGAGGAGGGCAGTTTCCGGGAGCGCGAGCTCCAGCCCGGACGCGCCCCAGGCGTCGTGCGCCGCCACCGCCGGCCGCCGGCCGGACGCGCGCAGGGCGGCGCGCACCGCCTCGACGAGGGCGCTCATCCGAGGTCCTCGACCGCGCGCCGGACGGCGTCGAAGTCGTGCGCGACCCCGAGCGCGTCGCCGACCGGGGCGGCGGGCCCAGGCGCGGCCCGGCCCGTGAGGAGCAGGCAGGCGGTGTGAACCTCGGTCTCGCCGGCGGCGAGCCTTACCCCGGCCAGGGCGGCGGCGCACTCCGTGGCGAGGGCCAGGCCCGCCTCCCGCAGCGCGGCCTCGCCCGCGGCGACCTGGGCGTCGTCGACCCACCACGCCTGGCCGCCGCTGGCACGGACCAGGTCGAGGACCTCGTCGGCGCGGGGGCTGTGCCTGACCCCAAGGTCGCCGACCCGGCTGCGGCGCCCGTCGCCGGGGCGCCCGAAGGCTGCGCTGAAGCCGTTCACGAGGCCCGCCTGGACGGGGTGCAGGTGCACGCGCCGGTCCGCCGCCACGAGGACGCGCCCGATGCCCGCGAACGTCGTCCCGCTGCTGGCGTAGGCGAAGACCGCGGTGCCGTCGTCGAGCTCCGCGGCTAGCTCCTCGCCGAGGGTCATGAACCCCGTCAGGGCCGCGTCGGAGAGGGACGGGCGCAGGTCGGGCCAGCGGCGCACGCGCGACAGCCGCAGGGCGTGGTTGATCGGCTTGTCCGTGACGACGACGCGGGCGCCGGCGCGGGCCAGCTCGTCGACGCGGCCGCGCGGGGTCAGCGGCGACACCACGGCGACGACCGTCACCCCGGCCCGGGCGCCGTACGTGGCGGCCGCCAGTGCGGCGTTGCCGGACGACGAGATGACGGCGACGCGCTGACCCGCCGCGACGCACGCCTCCACCTGGCGGACCGCGCCGCGGTCCTTGTGCGACCCCGTCGGGTTCAGGTCCTCGCGCTTCAGGAGCAGCGCGTCCACCCCGGCCCACGCGGCGAGGCCGGGGGCGGCTTCGAGCGGGGTGTGGCCCTCGCCGAGGCTCAGGGACATGCCGCGGACTTAAGTGAACGCGAAATGACTGTCATGCGTAGGCGCGCTTACAATCGTGCCATGGGTAACTGTCCGGATTGCGGCGCCGACGTCGACGGCACCGACGCGGCGCTGGGCGAGATCCTCGTGTGCGAGGGATGCGGTGCCGACCTCGAGGTGATCAGTACCGACCCGCTCACGCTGGAGGTGTACGAGCAGGAGGAGAAGTAGCCAGCGTCGCCTGGCGCACCAGGTGCTTGAACCCCGTGTCCTCGTCGGCGCCCACGTAGTAGTGGCTGAAGAAGCCGGGGCACGCCGGGGACAGCAGCACGGCGTCGCCCGGCCGCGCGGCCTCGGTCGCCCGGGTGACGGCGCGCGCCAGGTCGGGCAGGCGCTCCACCGCGACCTGCTCCGCCTCCAGCTGGGCCACCAGGCGGTCGGTGCCGGCCCCCGGGAGCGCGAGCGCGAGGCGCACGTGTCCGCGAGCCTCCCGCGCCAGGTCGGTCGCGTCCAGGCCCTTGTCGTCGCCACCCAGGATCCACACGAGGGGGCGCTCGATCGACCGGAGCGCGGCCAGCGTCGCCGTCGGGGTGCTGCTGTTGAGGTCGTCGTAGTACCGCACCCCGGCGGCGTCCCAGATGAACTGCACGCGGTGCTTGAGGCCGCGGAACTTCCGCGCCGCGGCCTCGATCGCGTCTAGGCCCGCGCCCAGCTCCAGCGCGGCGGTCGCCGCGGCGGCCAGGTTCATGAGGTTGTGCTCACCCGGGAGATTGAGGACGCCCGGCGCCAGCTCCATCCGGCCGAACCCGATCGACTGGATCCCGCCGTCCGCCCTGACCGCGACGCCGGCAGCGTCGGGCATGCCGGGCGGCTGCGCGTGGCCGAACCACAGCTTGCGGCCCTGCCCGAGGCCCGCCATGGCGCGCGTCACCTCGAGGTCGGCGTTCAGGACCGCGGCGTCGGCGGTCGACTGGAACCGCACCATCCGGGACTTGGCCTCGACGTAGCCGTCCCAGCCGCCGTGCTCGTCGAGGTGGTTGGGGTACACGTTGGTCAGGACACTCAGGTTCGGGCTCCGGCGCAGCAGCTTGAGGTGCCGGTTGCTGATCTCGAGGAGGAGGTGGGTGGCCGTGCCCGCGTGCTCGAGCCGGTCGAGGCACTGGCGCCCGTGCCGGTAGTTGCCGCCGTACAGCACGTCGAGCCCGGCGGCCTCCATCATGTCGCCCAGGAGCTGGCTCGTCGTCGACTTGCCCTGGCTGCCGCTGACGCCGACCACCGGCCCGGGTGACAGCGCCAGGTAGAGCTGGATGAGGCTGAAGCACCTGGCCTGGATGCCCGAGTCGTGCAGGACGGCGTTGGCCGGGTACAGGTCCCAGCCGGGACCGACCGCCACGGCGCCGGCGCCCTCGATGCCCTCGAGGTACCGGTCGCCGAGCCGCAGCTCGACGGAGGCGCGCACCCGGGCCAGGATCGCCTCGCGCTCCGCCGCGGGCCACGCCACGTGGAAGCGCTTGAACGAGCGGTCGAACTCCTCGGGGCGGGCGAAGTCGTGGCCGACGACGCGGCCGAAGCCATGGTCCGCGAAGAACAGCGCGAGGTGGGCGCCCTCCACGCCGCCGACCCCGACGACGTGGACCTCCTCGGCGCGCAGCGCGAGCAGGTCCGCCCACGTCGCGATCCGGTCGCCGAGGGTGAGGCTCAGGATGCGCCCCCCGCGCGGATCACCCGGCGCACGCCCTGGTGCTGGTACCGCGCGGCGTTCTCGCCGAGGCCCTCTTCGATGACGCGGCCCTCGGTGCGGCACGCGTGGAGGACGCGGTCGGAAGCCGTGAAGAGGAGCACGTGGCCGACGCGCTGGCCCCGCGGCGTGGCGAACAGCAGGTCGCCGGCCGCGGCCTCGCCAAACGGGACGCGCCCGCCCGCGTGGCGCTGGTCGCCGGTGTGCTTTGGGAGCAGCAGCCCCAGCGCGTCAGAGAAGACGCGCTGCACGAGGCCGGAGCAGTCGAAGCCGGCGTGGGTGGTGCCACCCCACAGGTAGGGGACGCCGAGCTCGACGTAGGCGCGGGCGAGAAGGCGCTCGAGACCGTTCGCCGGGACGCCGCCGGAGGCCTCTCCTGCCGGGACGCGCCGGCGGCCGGCCCAGGCCGCCCGCGCCGGCTCCGGCTCCACCTCCGCCAGGCGCCCGGGCTCGGCCCAGCCGAGCGTCAGGTCCGCGCCCTGCACCAGCATCAGGCCCTCCGCCGCGCCGAGGCGGCGCAGCGGGCCGTCGCCGCGCAGGTACTGCGTCTGGCGCGCGTGCTCCTGGCCGGCCGAGCCGGGGGCCCGCCACACGTCGACGGGCTCCGCCGTGAGCTCCACCCAGCCCTCCTCGAGGCCGGCCTCCGGGTCGGCGACCACCTCCAGGGCCACTTCCGCCCCGTGCTCCGCAGCGCGGCGCCGCACCTCTTCCGCCTGGCGAAACGTCAGCACCCTGCCGGCGACCACCGCCGCGCCGGCGCGCCGCTCCACGCGGAGGTCGACCGCCGTGAGGGGGTGGGCGGCGGCGGCCACCACGATCCCCTGGAGCTCGGCCTCCAGCGAGGCCGCCGCCGCGCGCGCGGGGGTCACGCCGCCTGCGCCGCGGCCGCGTCGACCAGCGCGAGCAGCTCGTCCAGGCGCCGCACGGCGAGGCAGTCCGGGTGCTCGACCAGGCCCTGGCGGTCCACCAGGACCGGCGTCAGCCCGGCGGCGCGCGCGCCCAGGACGTCCGCCCAGTAGTTGTCGCCCACGTGCCACGCCGCCGCCGGCGCCACCCCGAGGCGGTGCAGCGCGCGCCGGAAGATGCGCGCGTCGGGCTTCATGGCCCTGGCCTCCACCGAGGCCACGATGACGTCGAAGTACGGGCTCAGGCGGTGCAGCTCGCAGAGGGCCTCCAGGGTGTCCACGAAGTTCGACACGATCGCGAGGCGGAGGCCGCGCCGGCGCAGGGCGTCGAGCGTGTCGAGGGCGTCGGGGAAGAGCTGCCAGCTCTCGGGACTCCATGCCGTCCGGGCGATGAGCTCGGCCAGGTCCGCGTGGCGCTCGCGCGGCACCCCGAGCCCTTCCAGCAGGATCAGGTTGTACTCCGTCCAGAAGGCGAGCGCGTCCTCCATGGTGGACTCGAAGTCGCGGCCCTCGCGCACGGACCGCGCGTACATCTCGCGCGCGGGGCGATGCGCGGCGTCCAGCGTGGCGAGGTCGAAGGGGTAGCCAGCCTCCTCGAGGATGCGGCGGTACAGCTCGGGACCCGACGGCGAGTGGTGCATCAGGGTGTAGCCGAGGTCGAAGCAGATCGCCTCAGGCCGCGCCATGGGAACGAGGTTAGTGGAAGTCGACCGCTCGATACCGGCGCCCGGCCCTACTTCTCCCGGCTGCGGTAGGCGACGACGTGCACGTCCTCGATGGTGACCATGCCCTCCGCCACCATGTCGTCGAGGAGCGGCAGGACGCGGTCGATGTGCTCGGTGGTGTCCACGATCTCGACCACCACGGGCAGGTCCTCGCTCAGGCGGAGGATGCGCGAGGTGTGCAGGTGCGAGTCGGCGCCGAAGCCTTCGATGCCGCGCACAACGGTCGCCCCGGCCAGCCCGTGCTGGCGCGCCACCTCGACGATGGCCTCGTAGAGCGGTTTGCCGTGCCACCTGTCGGACTCGCCGATGAAGATGCGGAGCAGCTTGCCCTCGCCTTCGAGTCTCATCTCACAGGGCCCTCCCGATGACGATGCCCGCCCCGACCGCGACGAGGCCCGCGACCACGCTGCCGCCGGCGTTCAGGGCCGCCAGCGCGAACGCGCCCTCCTCCAGCAACCTCGCCGACTCCAGCATCAGCGTCGAGAACGTCGAGTACGTGCCGATGAACCCCACGGTCAGGATCATGCGGGTCGAGGCGTCGACGACGACGCGCTCGGTAGTGAGACTGAACACGATCCCGAGCAGCAGTGACGCGCTGACGTTGACCGCGAACGTCCCCCACGGGAAGGCCCCGGCCAGGTGCTGGCTGACGAAGCCGTCGACCCCGTAGCGGGCGGCGGCGCCCAGGCTGCCGGCCACCATGATCCCGACCAGCGTCCGCACCGGCTACGCGAAGACGGCCTCCGCGGCACGGTCGTACGAATCGATGGTCTCGGCGTACACGTCCACCAGCCGGTCGGCGGTGCGGGCCCAGCTGTAGTTGCGGGCCAGCTGGCGGGCGGCGGCCGACATCGAGGCGCGGCGCTCGGGGTCCTCGAGGATCGCCGCTATCGCGTTGGCGTAGAGGTGCGGGTCGTGGCGGGCGACGGTGTAGCCGGTGATGCCGTCGATGACGAGCTGCCTCAGGCCCCCGACCCTCGAGGCCACCACCGGCGTGCCGCAGGCCTGGGCCTCGATGGCGACAAGCCCGAACGACTCGCTGTACGAGGGCACCACGCACACGTCGGCGAGGCTGTAGTACTCCGGCAGCCGGTCGTGGGCCACCGAGCCGGCGAAGTGGGTCACGTCGTCGACCTCCAGGTCGCGCGCGACGGCAAGCAGCCGCGCCTTCTCGGTCCGGTGCCCGCCCGCCTCGGCGCGGCCCGAGCCGCTGTCGTCGCCGACGACGACGAGCTCGGCCGCCACGCCGCGGCCGCGCAGGTCGGCCAGCGCGTGGATGGCGGTGTCCATCCCCTTGAGGCGCTCCAGCCGCCCGACCGCGAGGAGCACAGGCGCGTCCTCGGCGATCCCGAGCGCCTGCCGGACCGGGGCCGGGTCGCGCCACGCGAAGGTGCCGGGGTCGACGCCGGGCGCGACGATGGCCGCGCAGCCCCGCTCCACGCCGTACAGCTGGGCGAGGTCCTCCACCTCCTGGGCCGTCGGCGACACGAGCCGGTTGCAGTCCCGGACGATCTCGTCCTCGACGGCGACGCGGTGGCGGGCCGCGGGGGACGCGCCGGGCGGCCGGTCGCGGTCCTTGACCCGGGCGAGGGTGTGCGAGGTGTGCAGCCAGGGCACCCCCCAGAGCCCGCCGAGGCGACGCCCGACCCAGCCGCTGAGCCAGTAGTGGCTGTGCACGAGCTGGAACTCGACGCCCTCTTCGCGGGCGTACTCGGTGACGCCGTGCAGGAACTCGGGGAGGTGGTAGAAGACGTCGTCCTTGGCCAGGGGCTTCGGCGGGCCCGCGTCGATGTGCACGACGTGGCAGCCGTCCGGGAGGTCGAGGTGCGGCGGCGCGCCGGGGTCGTCACGGCGCGTGAAGATGTGGCTGCGGAGGCCGCGCGCGGCGAGCGCCCGCGCCACCTCACGCAGGTACACGCTCATCCCGCCGTTCTCGCCGCCCCCGATCTCCGCGAAGGGGCACGAGTGCACGCTGATGATCGCCAGCGGGCGCGCGCCGTCGAGCTCGAGGGTCGGCGTCACCGCGGCTCCGCCCACAGCCGCCAGAGGGGCAGGTCGACCGCGCCGAGGTCGTACTTGTAGCTCTCGTTGCCGCGCAAGAAATCGACCTCCGTGAGGCCCTGTTCGATGGCCAGCCTGATCTCCTCCGACATCAGGACGAACCCCGCGGAGATGCGGTTGTATTCCGGGTCGTAGCCGGAGTTGTAGAGCAGCAGCTTGCCGTCGTAGACGAAGCCGAGGACGGCGGCCACGGCCTGGCCGTCCAGGAGGAGGGTGCGCAGGCTGAGCCAGCCCAGCTCGAGCAGGTGCCCCGTGATGTGCTCGAAGAACCGCCGCACGTCGCTGGTGAGGAAGTCGGCTTTGGCCCGGGTGCTCCGCGCGTGAAGCGCGAAGAAGGTGTCGAGGTCGGCCTCGACCGTGGCCGGCGCGGTCTCCCGCACCTCCCAGCTGCCCGCCTCGTCGAGGCGGCGCCGCTTGCGGCGGAGCTCGTGCCGGTCCTTCTTCGACAGCGTGGCCAGGTGATCCTCCCAGTTCCCGTCGACGACCACCCGCGGGCTCACGTCCTCCACCTCCGCGTGGAACTCGATGTCGAGGTAAGCAAGGGCGGTCTGCAGCGAGCGCAGGGTGACACCGTTCTCGCGCAGGAAGTGAAAGTCGAGGGCTAGGCCGGGGGTCTCGAGCAAGTGCTTCACGTACTGGAAGCCCACCTCCAGCTCGTACCCGGGCTCCACGATGAAGCCGCAGTAGTCCGTCACCTCCAGGCCGCCGCCGAAGCGCGCGACCGGGCGCCCGTCGACGAGCTCGCGGTAGGCGGGCACGACCCCGACCAGGCGCCCGGCCTCACGGAAGGCGAGCAGGTCGAGCTGCAGGCCGGCGCCCATCTCCTGCCACCACGTGTGCTGCCACGCGTGCGTCAGGAAGATGTTCTTGGACGCGGCACGGGACTCCAGCGCGACCCACTCGTCGCGCAGGGCGCGGAACCCCGAGTCGTCGCTGAAAGACTCCAGTTCGAGCCGGCCCGGGCCCCCGCCGGCCAGGGCTTCAGCCTCGGCGGCAGTCACGTGTTTATCCTAAGTGCCGAGCCCGTGACGACATTCCCGGAGCAGGAGCCCGCCGCGACGCGGCCGCGGATCCTCTTTCTCTTCTCCGACACCGGTGGCGGGCACCGAGCCTCCGCGTCAGCCGTGCTCCGGGCGATGGACATGGCCTACCCGGGCAGGTTCGACGTGGAGCTGTTCGACCCGTTCGTCGAGTCCAGTCGCCCCTTCCTCGGCTGGCTCGTGTACCGCTACGCCTGGCTGATCAAGAACGCCCCGAGCCTCTACAGCCTGGTCTTCCACGCGACCGACAACAAGGTGATGACCCGGCTCGCGCTCCGCATCTTCGGCCGCCAGTTCCGGCCGGGCTTCCGCAAGGACCTGGCCCAGCGGCGCGCCGACGCGGTCGTCTCCTTCCATCCCCTCCTCAACCACGTCGTGCTGCAGGTGATGGACGAGGCCGGGCCGCACATCCCCTTCATCACCGTCATCACGGACATGAGCGAGTTCCACCGCTTCTGGATGGCCGGGAACGCTGACCTCATCGTCGTGCCCTCTCGCGACGCCCGCCGCTACTGCATCGAGCGCGGCGTCGACCCGCGCAAGGTGATGGCCGTGGGCCTGCCTGTCGACCCCCGCTTCACCGGCCCGCCGGACCCCAGGACGCGGCCCGCGCTCCGGGCTCGCCTCGGCCTGCAGGACCGCGCGACGCTGCTGATGATGGGCGGCGGCGAGGGCACCGGGCGCCTCGGGGCCTACGCGCGGGCGCTGGACAAGGCCGACCTGGGCGTGCAGCTCGTCATCGTGTGCGGGCGCAACGAGCGGCTCAAGAAGCGCCTGGAAGCGTACCCGTGGCACGGACCGGTGCACGTCTTCGGCTTCGTCGACAACATGCCGGAGCTGATGCAGGCGTCAGACGCGGTGGTCACGAAGGCGGGCCCGGGCACCATCTCGGAGGCGCTCATCAGCGGTCTGCCCCTGCTGCTGACCAGCTTCGTGCCGGGCCAGGAGGAGGGCAATGTCAAGTTCGTGCAGGACCATCACCTCGGCTGGTACACGCCCCGCGTGAAGCAGCTGGTGCGCCGGGTGCGGTGGGCCTTCGGGCCCGGGCACGAGGAGCTGGAGCGCATGAAGGGCCGGGCGGAGACCGAGGGACGGCCCGACGCGGCGAGCGAGATCGCGACCCTGATCGCGGCCGCCGCCGTGCCCGCGACCGGCGCCGGGTGAGGGTGGAAACGCGCCGCTAAAGGGCCGCGTCGCACACGACGCGGAAGTCGCAGTTGCGGCACTTCCAGGTCCCGGGCGTCGGATGGAAGTCCTCCGCCATGATGCCGGCCGCGGCGTCCTGCGCGGCCTCGAGGTCGACCTCCAGCTGCGACGTGGTCTTCATCACCGGGATCTCGGTCGCGTCGTCGATGTAGCAGATGGCGAGCTCGACCGGCTTCAGCCCCAGCACGCTCTGCGCGGCCATGGCGTAGAGCCCGAGCTGGAGGTCTCGCTCCAGCTCCCACTCCTGCTTCGGTTCCCCCGTCTTGTAGTCGATGACGCGGTAGCCCTCGCGCGTGCGGTCGATGCGGTCGATGCGGCCGCGGACGCGGAAGCCCGCGAGGCGCAGGTTGAAGGCCTGCTCGGGGGGGCAGTGCAGGGAGGCGGGGTCGAGGCGGCCGCGGCGGTGCATCGCGACGATGAAGTCGCGGCCGCGGTCGCGCCACAGGTCCGCGTTGACCGGGTCGCAGAAGACGTGCTCGCCGAAGACGCTGTCGTAGAGGGCCACCGCCTCCTCCACCGGCGGCTGCCCCGGGCCGGGCAGCAGGAGAAGGCGGCGCAGCGTCTCGTGGACGATGATGCCGAACTGCTGCTCCGGGCTCTGGCGCACGGGGAGCGTGTACACGTGGCGGTACTGGTAGGCGCGCGGGCAGCGCTGGTACTCGGCCAGCTGGCTGTAGCTGGCGGTCAGCTCGGGCACATCGGGGTGTGACATCGGCAGGGCGGCCTGGGCCACCGCCGGCTCGGGCTCGGGCTCGACGCCGGGGACGGGCTCCGGCGTCGGGGGGAAGGCGATCGAACCGTCGGGGCCGGGGAGCAGGCCCATGTCGACGAGGAAGCGCGAGGGCTTCCAGCGCTTGCCGCCCTCGTAGCGCTCGGCCGACGAGAAGAAGAGGTGCGAGCGGGCGCGCGTCCCCGCGACGTACGCCAGGCGTCGCTCCTCGGCGATGTGCGCGTCGCGGCTCGGGGCCTCCTCGCGGATCAGCGCGGGTGGGAGGACGAGGCGGTCGGGCTGGCGGTTGTACGGAAAGCGGTCCTCCACCATGTCGGGGCAGAAGACGGCGGTGAACTCCAGGCCCTTGGCCTTGTGCACCGTCATCAGCTGCACCGCGTCCTCGCCCGCCTCGATGGGGGCGATGCCCTGCTCGCTGGCCGACTCCTCGATCGCGTCCAGGTGGCGGACGAGGGCGGCCAGCGTGCTGCTCGCGCCCGACGGGTCCGCCTCGCAGAACGCGTCCACGAGGTCGCTCAGCTTGGTCAGGTTGGCGCCGACCTGGCGCCGCTGGATCTCGGGGTAGTCGAGGACGTCGAGGTATCGCGTCATCTCGAGCGCAGCGAAGAGGACCTCGTCGGCTCGCTGGCGCATGCTGAGCGCGCGCAGCTCGTCGAGCATGGCGAGCACGCGCGCCACGGTCGCGGCCGCGGCCGTCTCGAGCTCCGTCACCTTCAGGACCGCCTCGATCGTCGTCTCCTGGCGGGCGGCGGCGCGCGCGACGTCGAGGACCAGGCTGCCGGGCAGCGCGACGCCGGGCATGGCGAGGACGCGACAGGCGGCCTGGGCGTCGGCGGGGTCGACGACCCACTGCACCAGCGCGCGCAGGTCCTTGATCTCCGGCTGCGCGAGGAAGCCACTGCCGCCGTAGAGCTGGTACGGGATGCCCGCGCGCTGCAGGGCGCGGATGAACGGGCGCAGGTGAGCGTTGTTGCGCACCAGCAGCGCGATCTCGCCAGCGGGCATGCCGCCCTCGATCAGCTCAGCCATGCGCTCCACGACCCAGGCCACCTCGTGCCGCATGTCGGGCGCGCCGTAGAGGCGGGGGCGCGGCCCCTGCCGATCGCTCACGACCTGCTTGCCGATGCGCTCGGTGTTCCTCTCGATCATCCGCTGCGCGACGTCGAGCACCTCGGTCGTGCTGCGGTAGTTGGCCTGCAGCCTCACGATGGCGAGGCCCGGGTACCGCTTGCGGAACCGCCGCAGGTTGGCCACCGACGCGCCGCGGAATTTGTAGATCGACTGGTCGTCGTCACCGACCACGGCGACACTGCCGCGGTCACCGGCAAGGAGCTCGACGAGGCGCAGCTGCGCGTAGTTGGTGTCCTGGAACTCGTCGACCATCACGTGCTCGAACTGCGCCTGGTAGCGCTGCAGGATGGCGCCGTCCTTCTCGAGCAGGCGCACGGACCAGTAGATCATGTCGTCGAAGTCGAGCATGCCCTGCTTGACGAGCTCGTCCTGGTAGGTCGCGTAGACGGTCGCGACCTGCGCCTGCAGCTCGGCGCCGAGCTCGTGGCCCTCGATCATCCCGCGCGCGGCGTCGACATACTCGTCAGCACCGGACATCTCCTGCTTGGCGCGCTCGAAGAGCTTCAGCAGCGGGCTCACGATGTCGCGCGGCCGCGGCAGGTGGTACAGCTCCGTCGGGCGCAGTCGCTCGAGGACGCGCCCGAGCGTGTCCCACCTGTCGACGTCCGACGCGATGCGGAACGGCTGCGGGATTGGCAGCGAACGCCCCTCCGCGCGCAGGAAACGGTTGGCGAACGCGTGGAACGTCCCCACCCAGAGGTCCGTGTAGCCGGTGTTGCACAGCTGCGCGATGCGACTCTCCATCTCGCGCGCGGCCTTGTCGGTGAACGTCAGGACGAGAATGTTGTCCGTGGCCACGCCGGGCTGAGAGAGCAGGTTGAGGTAACGGTGCGCGATGACGCGCGTCTTGCCCGTGCCTGGACCGGCGAGCACCATCAGCGGCCCGGTGAGCGTCGTGCAGGCCTGCTCCTGCTCCTGGTTGAGCGCCGCCGTCAGTTCCATGTCTCGTGCGGTCTCGGGCGGATGGCGTAGAGAAGCACCAGGCCGCTGAGGAAGCCACCGATGTGCGCGAAGTAGCCGACGCCGCCCTGGGCGACTTGCGTCGACAGGCCGAACTGCGCGATCCCCGAGACGAACTGCAGCACGATCCAGATCCCGATGAAGATGAGCGCGGGCAGCTTGAAGAAGAGCGGGATGAAGCCGAACAGCGCCAGGGTCTCGATCTGCGCGCGCGGGTACATCACCATGAACGCGGCCAGCACGCCCGCGATCGCGCCGCTCGCGCCGAGAGAGGGCACCGTGCTGGTGGGGTCGACGAAACTCTGCGCGAGGCCCGCGACGACGCCGCACGCCAGGTAGAAGAAGAGGTACTTCACGCGCCCGAGGGCGTCCTCGACGTTGTTGCCGAAGACGTGCAGGAACAGCATGTTGCCGCCGATGTGGAGGATGTTGGCGTGAAGGAACATCGCGGTGATAAGCGTGTCGAGGTGATGTCCCTGCGCGATCTCGGCAGGTACGACCATGTACTGCTGCACCTGGGCGAACTGCGCGTCGGTGGGTGAGATCGCGACCCCGAAGAAGTAGATGTAGACGAAGACGTTGATGAGGATCAAAGCCCACGTGACCACCGGCGGACGGCGCAGCGGCAGGTACTCGCGGAGGGGTATCACGGCGCGGGGTCGCGGGGACGCCGGCGCGGCGTGACGGTCGGCGACTTCTCGCCGGGGGGCGACGGCAGGAGGCGGTAGCGGACATCGCGCACGAGGGCGCCGCCCAGGCGCGAGTTGAGCGCGTCGATGATGGTCTGCTTCTGGATCGTCAGCTGGTGCGACAGCGCGGGGCTGCTGCTCTCGACAGTGAGGCGGCCGCGGGCAAAGCTGGCGCAGTGGGTCTCGCGCGCGACGGCGGCGCCCACGGCTTCGGGCCACGCGGCCTTCACCTGCGCCTCCAGCGCCGGCCCGCGCAACCCCAGGCGCGCGAGGCTCGGCAGCAGGAGGTCGCCGACGGGGCGCGGTCCGCTACCGGCGCCGCCGCGACGCGCGGTGCGCGGGCGCTCACTGAAGCGCGGCTGGTCGCGCTCAGTCATCCACCACCGCGCCTGCGGCGACGCGGCGCGCGCCCACCCGCGCGACGAAACCGGGGCTGAAGTACCCCGCCTCCGCCGCGGTGATCACCGACTGGGGCGCGGCCTCGACGGCCTCGACGAGGTGGGCCCTGCGCGCCGCGTCCAGCTCTGACATCACGTCGTCCAGGAGGAGCAGGGGGACCGAGCCGGCGGACCCCAGCACGTCGATCTCGGCCAGCTTCAACGCCAGGATCGCGGAGCGCTGCTGCCCCTGCGACGCGTGCACGGCGGCCGGCACGCCGTTGATCGCGAACGCCACGTCGTCCCGGTGCGGGCCGGCGACGGTGAGGCCGCGGGCCAGCTCCTCGTGCCGCCGGGCGTCCAGCGCCTCGACGATGGCGGCCGCGACGTCGCCGGGGTCGTCCACGCTCGGAGCGTAGCGGACGGTCAGCTCCTCGCCCGGCGCGATCGCCGCGTAACGGCTCGCCGCGACCGGGGCCAGCTGGTCCAGGGCCGTGCGCCGCGCGTCGACGAGGGCCGCGCCGGCCGCCGCCAGCTGCTCGGTCCACACCGGCAGGGAGGCAGAAGGCTGGGTCCCCTCCGCGATGCGCTTCAGCAGCTGGTTGCGCTGTTCGAGGATGCGCGCATACCTGGCCAGCGCCCCCGCGTAGCCCGGCCGGAGCTGCGACAGGAGCTCGTTGAGGACGCGCCGGCGCGGCTCGCCACCGCCGCGCAGCAGCGTCATCTCCTCCGGGTGGAAGAGCACCACGGGTACGCGCCCGAAGAGGGCCTGGGCTGTCGCGTTCTTGCCGTCGACCGCGACGGTGCGCCGCGTCCGCGACGTCCCCGGGGCACGCTCGAGCCGCACCTGCACCGCGTGCTCGCCCTGGTCGTGGTAATGAAGCACCACGCGCGCGCCGGCCTGCTCCCACATGATCATCTCCGCCAGCACGGAGGCGCGCGGCGAGCGCCCGGTGCACCCGACATAGATGGCCTCGAGCAGGTTGGTCTTGCCCTGCGCGTTGGCCCCGAGGAAGAGGTTGACGCCGGCGTGCAGCGCGACCTCCTGCTTGATGTAGTTGCGAAACGCGAACAGCGCGACGGAGCTGAGCACCTTGGGGCTATTCCCTTCGCCGGCCCGAAGGCTTCGCTACATCGCCACCCGCACGGGCATGATGACGTACTTGTAGTCGTCACTCCCCGCCGGCTGGATCAGTCCCGGCGACAGCGGCCCGTTGAAGCCCATCGTCACCTTGTCCGAGCCGACGAGAGACAGGACGTCGAGCAGGTAGCGCGAGTTGAACGCGATCTGGATGTCGGCGCCGTCGATCTCCGCCGTGACGGTGGCTTCACTCGACCCGACCTCGCTCGTGTTCGCGGAGATGCGGATCTCGCCGGCGTCAGTCTTGATGCGGATCACGTTGGCGGAGTCGCGCGCGAAGATCGACACGGCGCGCGCCCGCTCCAGCAGCTCCTTCGTGGCGATGGTCAGCTTGGTGTTGGACTGCTCCGGGATGACCTGCGAGTAGTTGGGATAGGTGCCCTCGATGAGCCGCGACATGACCTCGACGCGCGGCAGGGAGAAATAGACCTGGTTGCGGTTCGGCGAGATGCCCATCTCCACCTTGCCCTCGCCCTTGAGCACGCGGCTCAACTCCATGAGGGCGCGCGCGGGGATGATCACCGCCTCGCTGCCATCGCCCTCGGCCTTCTGGCCCTCGACCGACGCGACCTTCAGCTTCTTCACGGCCAGTCGGTGGCCGTCCGTGGCTGCAAGGGTCAGCTCGTTGCCCTCGAGCATCGTCATCACCCCGGTGAGGACCGGGCGGCCCTCGTCGCTGCTGGCCGCGACCACGGTCTGCTCGATCGCCGGGAGGAGCTGGGCCTCGTCGATCACGACCTTGACCCCCTCCTCGCGCGCCGGCAGGGCGGGGAACTCGGCCGCGTCGATGCCCTTGATCTTCACGTCGCGGTACGGCCCGCAGCGGACGTTGAGCGTCTGCGTCGAGGCGTCGAGCTCCATCTCGACGGGGGCGTCGTGGAGCTGGCTGACGAACTCCGTGAGGAGCTTGGCCGGCAGCGTGACCGAGCCTTCCTCGTCGACCTGGGCCTCGACGTTCTCGACGATGCCGATCTCCAGGTTCGTCCCCGTCAGCTTGAGGCCCTGCGCGGACGTCTCGAGCAGGACGTTGTTGAGGATGGGCAGGGTGGTCCGCGGACTCACCGCCCGGGAGACGACACTGAGGGCCTGGCTGAGGGTTTCCGGCGAGCAGCTGAGCTTCATGACGTTGTCTACACCACCCCTTAACTAAGGTCTGCTCTGTTTAACCAAGTAGAAGTAGATGACGGTCGGGGGATAGGCCGGAAAACCGCGTCTTTCGTATTGCAGGTCCGGTCGGATTATAGGTAACCGGCTGGGGACAACCGCGGCCCAAAACCGGCGATTCCGGCAGTGCGGGCAGAACGTCCACCGTCACCACAGCGCGTACACGGTTGTCTACAGGCATGGTGTGGAAGAGGCCTGCACGTGGCGCCGGTCGATCAGTTATAGAGCCGCTCGCGGATCTTCTTGATCTCCGCGTTCACTCTTTCGTCTTCCTGCATGTCCTGGGTGATCTTCTCGTAGGAATGCAGGACGGTCGTGTGGTCGCGGCCGCCGAAGGCCTGGCCGATGGCCGGCAGCGATGAGGCGGTCTCCTCGCGGATGATGTACATCGCGACCTGGCGCGGGAACACGATGTGGCGGTCCCGCCGCTTGCCGCACATCTCCTCGACGCTGATGTTGTAGAAGCCCGCGACGGTCGCCTTGATGTGGTCGACGGTGACGTTGCGCGACTCCGCCGCCGGGATGATGTCCTCGAGGACGCGCGCCGCCGTCTCCGTCGTCATCGGCTGGTGCGTCACCGACGCGTAGGCCAGGACGCGGATCAGCGCGCCCTCCAGCTCGCGGATGTTGCGCTGGATCTTGTGGGCGATGAACGCCAGCACGTCCTCGGGGACGAGCCGGTTGTTCTGCCCCACCTTCGACTTGAGGATCGCCACCCGGGTCTCGAAATCCGGGGGCTCGATGTCGGCGATGAGGCCGCCCTCGAAACGCGAGCGCAGGCGCTCCTCCAGCGTCGGGATGTCCTTCGGCGGGCGGTCCGAGCTGATGACGATGTGGCGGTTCAGCTCGTGCAGCGCGTTGAAGGTGTGGAAGAACTCCTCCTGCGTCCGGTCCTTGCCGGCGAGGAACTGGATGTCGTCGATGAGCAGGACGTCGCACTGCCGGTAGCGCTTGCGAAACTCGCCCATCTGGTTGCGCCGGATCGACTCGATCATCTCGTTCATGAAGCGCTCGCTCGTGACGTACGCGACCTTGCGCTTGCGGCTCTTCTTCAGCACCGCGTGGCCGATGGCGTGCATGAGGTGCGTCTTGCCGAGACCGACGCCGCCGTACAGGAACAGCGGGTTGTACGCGTCACCCGGCGCGTCGGCGACCGCGCGCGCCGCGGCGTGGGCGAAGCGCGAGTTGTGGCCCGGGACGAAGGTGTCGAAGGTGAACTTCGGGTTGAGCTGCGTCGAGCCGGGGTCGAACTCCGGCTCCTCCATGACGGCCGGCTCCTCTTCCAGGGGCTCCTCGTAGGCCGGCTCCACGGGACGCGGCGCGGTCACCTCGAAAGTCACGTCGACGTCGTCCGACATGATCGCGGAGAGCGTCTCCTTGATGATCGCGGAGTACCGATCCTCGAGCCAGTCCTTGGCGAGCTTCGTCGGCACCCCGATGCGAAACGTGTGGCCCTCGATGGCCAGCAGGTTGGCGTTCTTGAGCCAGGCCTCGTACGACGGCTTTGCGATCTGGAAGCGCCATTCCTCCTGGGCCGCCTGCCAGATGTTTTCGGCCGCCGCGTCTTGCACGATCAGTTCAGCCCTCGTAGAGATGCAGAGTTATTCACAAAGAGTCCACAGAAGTGGAAAAACGAGATCGAAGCCCGCTCTACCCTGTGGATAACCTGTTGATCCCACCAGCCCATCCGGGGTCCGGAAGGCCGGGATCATAGCAAGGGGGGATGGGGCCTACAAGGGGGGAAAATCTGTTCGGCGAAAGCCGCGCGAATGGCCCCGTTGGGGCCCGTGTTTGACATTTGGCGATAGGGCGGCGACGATGATGGCGGGGGCGGATCGGTTAGGAGGAATCGAAGTGAGAAAGCTGTTCTTTGGCGCGGTCCTGGGCGCCCTGCTGATGTACCTGTTCGACGCCCAGAACGGCGCCGAGCGCCGCGGCCGCCTGAGCCGCATGTGGAGCGAGCAGCGGGACTCCGTGCTCGACCTCGCGCGGACCGCCGGGGGTGCTGCGGGCAGCCTGGGCCAGGGGGTGACGGAGCTCGTCGACACTGTGCAGAAGCCGGAGAGCAACGGCCTCAAGGTCGAGACCGGGGCCGTCTCGGAAGCGTCCTAGCGCGCCCCACCTGGTGCGGGACGGCCGCGGGCCGTCCCTCATTGGATACACTTTCCGCCGCCCATGAAAAGGACGTTCCAGCCCAAGAAGCTCCACCGCCGCCGCGTGCACGGTTTCCTGACGCGGATGGACACCCCGGGCGGCGTGCGCGTAATCAAGGCGCGCCGGCGCAAGGGGCGTAAGCGCCTTACCCCAGGCGGCCGGAAGCTCATCCCCTGACAGGCGGGGGCGGAGCCCCCGGTTGTGAAGCGCAAGCTGCGCCTGTCCCACTCGCGAGACATCCGTCGCGTGTACGGCGCGCGCCGGGCGCGCAGCGGCGAGCTCCTGACCGTGCACACCGGCCCGAGCCGCCCAGACGGACCACGCTTCGCCTTCGCCGTGTCCACCAAGGTCGGCGGGGCGGTGGTGCGCAACCGGCTCCGGCGGCAGCTGCGCGCGGCGGCGAGCGAGGCCGTGGCGCTGGCCCCGGCGGCGGACATCGTGGTGGTGGCCCGGCCCGCCGCGGCGGCGGCGGGCTACGCGCAGCTCGCGGCCGAGCTCCGGGACCTGCTCGGAGGCGCCGGCCCAGCCCGGGGACACTGGTAACCTTGGCGGGCGCCGATGGCCCGCCTCTCGATGATCCTCATCAGGGTCTACCAGCTCACCTTGAGCCCCATCCTCGGAGTCTTCGGCGGTTGTCGTTACACCCCCACCTGCTCGCAGTACGGCTATGAGGCGATCCAAAGGTATGGCTTTTTCAAGGGCTGGAAGATGGCCCTGGCCCGCGTCGCGCGCTGCCACCCCTGGCACGAGGGTGGCTACGACCCCGTCCCCTGAGCGACGGGAGACGAGCGCGCCGTGAACCTGGTCGTAATCGCCGCGTCCGGCGGCCCATTCCCGTGGCTGAAGCCTGTCGGCGACGTCCTGCGCTTCCCGTTCGACGTTTCGCTCGGGTTCTTCTACAACGTCCTCAGCCATGTCCCCGTCATCAGCGCCATCGGCGCGTACGGGCTGGCGATCGTCCTCGTCACGGTGGGCGTCAAGCTCATCCTCTTCCCGCTGTACCAGACCCAGCTGCGCCTGTCGCGTAAGACCCAGGACGAGCAGCGCAAGATCGCGCCGCAGCTGGCCGCGCTGCGGAAGAAGTACAAGGGCAAGACGACCTCGCAGGAGTTCATCTCGGCCCAGCAGGAGCTGTACAAGGAGCACGGCATCAACCCCGCCGCGCCCCTGCTCGGCTGCCTGCCGACGCTCGCCCAGTTCCCGGTCCTGATCGGCCTGTACCAGGCGATCTTCCAGCACCACTTCCTGCCTCACGGCGCGAAGATCTTCTTCCTCGGCCTGAACCTCGGCATCCACGCCTCGGTGCAGAACCCGGTGACGTGGATCCTCCCCGTCCTCGCGGGCGCGACCACCTACGTGCAGTCGAAGATGTTCACGCCGCCGCCACCGCCGCCCGGCGAGCAGGACTCGCAGGCGGCGCAGATGCAGCAGATGACGCAGTCGATGAGCCTGATCATGCCCGTGATGATCGTGTTCTTCGGCTTCCAGTCGTACGCGCTGCAGGGGCTGGTCCTCTACTGGATCGTCAGCAACCTCTTCTCGATCGGACAGCAGTACACCGTGAACGGCTGGGGCCAGCTTCCCATCCTCGGGAAGCCGGCCGGAGCGCCGCCGCCCGGCGGGTCCGCCGGGGCCGGCAGCAACGGCACCGGGCGCGGCGATGAGGTTGCGACGACGGTCGCCCGCGTGAAGCAGCCCGCCGGCGCGCGGCGGCGCGGTCGCAGAAGGTAGTAAGGAGAGACTCATGCCGAGCATGGAAATCAGCGGTAAGACCATCGAGGACGCGCTGCAGGCGGCGCTCGAGCAGCTGCAGGTTCCGCCGGAGCGGGTCGAGGTGGAGGTGCTCGAGGAGCCAGGCAAAGGCGTGCTTGGCATCGGCGGCGCCGAGGCGAAGATCCGCGTCACGGTGCTGAAGCCAGCCGCCCTGGAGGCGGAGCGCTTCCTCACCGGCCTCTTCGAGCGCATGGAGATCGACGCCGAGCTGGAGCACCGGCTCGGCACCCCCGACACGGGCCCCGCGATCATCGACGTGCGCGGCAGCGACCTCGGCATCCTCATCGGCTGGCGCGGCGACACGCTGCGCGCCCTGCAGCTCATCGCGAACGGCGCGGTGCGCCAGGCGCTGCCGGAGGCTGACCCGGTCGTCGTCGACGTCGAGCGGTACCGGGCGCGCCGGGAGGAGTCCGTCCGCGAGGTGGCGCTGCGGGCCGGCGACCGCGCCAAGCGCAACCGGGAGAGGGTCGGCCTCGAGCCGATGCAGGCCTACGAGCGGCGCGTCATCCACACCACGCTGGCGGAGGACCCCGACCTCAGCACCGAGAGCGAGGGCGAGGACCCGGAGCGGCGCGTGGTCATCACCCCGAAGGACGCCGTGCGCCAGGACATCGTCGAGTACAGCCGCCCGCGGCCGGCGTTCGGGCGCGAAAACGACCGGGGCGGACGGGGCCGTGGCTTTGGCGGAGGCCGGGGCCGGCGCTGACCCGCTGACCGCGCCCGTGGCGGGCTGCGTCTTCTGCGACGCCGCAGCGCAGCCCGAGCCGCTCTTCACCACGGAGCGGCTGCGCGTGTTCCCGGACCTCTACCCGGTCACGCCGGGCCACGTCCTGGTCACGCCGAAGGCGCACCTTGCCTGCTTCGGGGCGGCGCCGTCCGACCTGATCGAGGAGGCGGAGGCGGCCGCCACGCGGGCCGCGAACTTCATCCGGCGGGCCTATGGTCGCGACCCCATCCTCTTCGAGAACGGGGTGGCCGGCCAGACCGTGTTCCACGCCCACCTGCACCTGATCCCGATCGCGGACCCCGTGGAGCTGGACGCCGAGGCGGATGACGCGCGCGCGGTCGAGGGCATGGCCGCCCTCCCCGCCTACTTCGCGGAGCACGGCCGCTACCACTACGCCGCCGTCGCGGGGCAGCACGTGGTCATGGCCGGCGACGGCCCGAGCTCCTGGCGCCTGCGCCTCGCCGTCGCGCGCGAAGCCGGCGCGGCCCGGATCGCGGAGCACTACCTGAAACGCGGCCGGGACGAAGAGGTAGCGGAGCTGCTGCGGCGCTGGAGGGCGGAAGCGCCGGACTGACCGGCTAGAGGAGCCGCAGGAGCTGGTCGCGCGCGGCCAGGACCTCGAAGGCCGCGGTGTCGGCGGGCTCGCCGTCGTCGAGCAGGTCGGACGCCCGCCGCAGCGCGCGCAGGACAACCTCGAGCCCGGTCCGGTACTCCTCGGGGGCGTAGAGGGCCGCGGGCGGCGACGGCCGCGACGGGTCGTGGAGGTGCTCGGCCAGGCGCCGGGTCTCGCCCAGGAGGTGACTCAGCTCGGCGCCGAGCTCGTCGAGGAGGGCCGCGCCCGCGTCGGCGTCCTCGAGCCGCTGCGCCACCGCCTCGGCGCGCCCGGCGAGCGCGCGGGTCGCCTCGCTCAGGTCGCCCGCCAGGGTGCGGCGCGCCGCCCCCACCGACTCGACGTCGTCCGACATGGCCAGCTGCGCCAGCGCCGCCGCCTGGAGCCGGTCGACGACGCCGGCCTCGCGCGCCGCCCTTGCCGCGGCGGCGCCAACCTCGGCCGCGTCCATTCCGACGTCGATCGTACGCCCGTGGCCGCCTGCGGGCGCGTCAATACACTTGAGCCGATGGCTTCCGACCGCACCACCTCCGGGCACACGCTGGAGGTGCTCGACAGGGGGGTGCGGCTCATCACCGCGCCCATGCCCGCGCGCGCCTCCGTCAGTGTCGCGCTCATGTTCCGCGTCGGGTCGCGCTACGAGGCGCCGCCGCGGGCGGGCATCAGCCACTTCCTGGAGCACATGGTCTTCAAAGGTTCCGCCAAGTACCCGACGGCGCTCGCCGTGGCGGAGTCTATCGAGGGCGTTGGCGGCGTGGTCAACGCGGCCACCGACAAGGAGCTGACGATGTTCTGGGCCAAGGTCGCGCGGGACAAGCTGCCGCTGGCGGTCGACGTGCTCTGCGACCTCGCGCAGCACCCGGCGCTCGACGAGGGCGAGGCGGAGAAGGAGCGCGAGGTGATTGTCGAGGAGCTGCGCATGTACCTCGACTCGCCGACGGACCACGTGCATTCCGTGTTCGAGGAGATGCTCTTCCCGGACCATCCCCTCGGCGTCGACGTCGCCGGCACCGAGGCCAGCGTGCGCGCGACGACGGTGGCGGACATGGCCGGGCACCTGCGTGAGCACTACCGGGCCGGGGGCCTTGTCGTCGCCGTCGGCGGCGCGGTGGAGCACGACGAGGTGACGGAGCTCCTCGCCCCGCGGCTCGCGGCCTGGGACGCCGGCACCGGCCCCGGCTTCGTCCCCGCGCTGCCGGCACCGCCCGGACCGCGGGTGAGGCTCGCGGGCAAGGACACCGAGCAGGCGAACATCATCCTTGGCGCGCGCTGCGCGTCCTACCTCAGCCCCGACCGCTTCGCCGTCGACCTGATGAACACGGTGCTGGGCGAGGGGATGAGCTCACGCCTCTTCCAGCAGGTGCGCGAGCGCCTGGGCGTCTGCTACGACGTGCATTCGTGGACGGACAAGCTGGCGGACACCGGGACCGCGGCGGTGTACATCGGCACCGACCCGGGGCGCGCCGTGCCCGCGGTCGGCGCCGTGCTGGAGGAGATCCACAGGCTGTGCGTCACCCCGGTGGAGGCGGGCGAGCTCGGCCGCGCCCGTGAGTTCTACAAGGGTCGCCTGCTGCTCTACCTCGAGGGCACGAACAGCCTGGCCACCTGGCTCGGCGGCCAGGAGCTGCTCACGGACAGGATCATGGAGGTCCAGGAGGTGCTCGACGCGGTGGACGCGGTGACGGCTGAGGACGTGATGCGCGTCGCGCACGAGACCTTCGCCGCCCAGCCGCTGCAGATGGCGGTCGTCGGGCCCTTCGAGTCGGAGCAGCCGCTGCTGGACCTGCTCCAGTCGCGCGAGGCAGCCTAGTGGCGAGCGAGCGGACCCTCGTCCTCGTCAAGCCCGACGGCGTCCAGCGCGGCCTCGTCGGCCAGGTGATCTCGCGCTTCGAGGCCAAGGGCCTGCGCCTCGCGGCGTTGAAGCTGATGCGGATCGACGAGGACCTCGCCGGGCGCCACTACGCCGAGCACCGCGAGAAGCCGTTCTTCGGCTCCCTCGTCAGCTTCATCACGTCCGGCCCTGTCGCGGCGATGGTCGTCGAGGGTCCCGGCGCGGTGGCGACGGTGCGGCAGATGATGGGCGTCACCAACCCCGCCCAGTCGGCCCCGGGCACGATCCGCGGCGACCTCGGGCTGACGATCGGGATGAACATCATCCACGGCTCCGACTCGGTCGAGCGCGCCGCCGTCGAGGTGGCCCTATTCTTTAGCCCGGAAGAGGTCCTGGACTACACCCGGGACGTGGAGCGGTGGATTCTCGAGTAGGAGGCGGCTGTTATGGCATTGCGCGTGGGGGACACGGCACCGGATTTTGAGCTGGTCGACGACCAGGGGGAGCGCGTCTCGCTGACCTCCCTCCAGGGCAGGAAGGTGATCCTCATCTTCTTCCCGTTCGCGTTCAGCGGCGTCTGCACCAAGGAGTTCCACGACGTCAAGGACGTCCAGGACCGCCTCGACGCCGAGGACGCCGAGGTGCTCGGCATCTCCGTCGACAGCAAGTACTCACTCAAGGCCTGGAAGGACCAGCACGGCTACACCGCGCGCTTCCTCGCCGACTTCGAGCCCAAGGGTGACGTCGCCCGGAAGTACGACGCCTTCCACCCCGCCGGCTTCGCCAAGCGCACCACCTACGTCATCGACGGCGAGGGCAAGATCGCCCACGTCATCGACCAGGAGCTCATGGAGAAGCCCGACCCCGAGGAGTACCTGAGCGCGCTTCAGGCCTGCGGCGTAGCGTAGGGGGCAGTTCCCGGCGGTGCCGGCGAGGGCCGTCCGCGACGGGGACCAGGCACTGCCGGTGCGCCCATGCTTCGGCAGGTCGGGGCTCGGAAGCGCTTCAGCGCAGGGTGGTGCGTGTTGCCCTCGCTCTGCGCCTCAGCCAGTCCGCTCCCTGTGTTTCTCCGGCGCTTGTGCGGGAGCAGTGAGTTACCGCGCGGCGTGCGCCGGAGAAACCGGTACCGCGGACCGGCTTTCGGCGGGCCGCGCGGAGTAACTCGGAGCTGCGCTTCAGCGCTTCCGGGTTGGTCGCGCGGTGGGAATGCACCGGCAGCCCCTCGTCCCCGTCGCGGCCGGCCCTCGCCGCTGGCCGGGCGACGGCCGGTCGCTGCAGGGCGATGAGGCTTGAAGGACGCGCGGCTAGCTGCTCAGACCCCGTATGAAGGCGTCAAGGCTCACTCCATGGACCGGATAACGATTCAGCGTGGGAGCGTAGACGGTGCCGTCGCTGACGGTATAGCCGAAGGACAACTCGACTGGAGTGATCCCGTGGTCGTTGAAGAAGAGGACGTACTCCTGTCCTTTGACGGGCAGCGCCTCGCCCACATATATCGGCGCCAGTTGCACGCACGCCGTCCCATTCGGGTCGACCCCGGGCTGCCATGCCTGGATGACGGACGCAGGGGTGCCCTTGACCGCGCGCACCAAGCGGTAATCCGTCACTGTGACGGCCGTGAGATCAGTACCGATATTCACCGCAGGCACGGTGCCAGGCGGGTATCGGGGCGAGGAAGTCCAATAACTGACCTGATCGACGACAACGCCCACGGCCACGGTATTGAAATCGCTTGCCATTGCGGCGGCGGTTCGATAAGCGGGGGCCGGGTCGCTGTATATCTCTGGCCTTCGTACTGGCGGGTGGGCACAGCTCTGACCCGGGACGCTGGACTTTGGAGTGAGCCTCTGAGCCGCCTCTGCCGGCCAGGGGGGCAGGACGAGCGGCGTCGGGCTGGATTCGGCCTGTGCGGGTTGGGTTGAACGGAGGGATGAGGTGGCCTGTGGGTCGACGACAGGCTTGTGCCGGAATAACAGCAACCCCATGCCCGCGAGCACCCCGAAGGAGATGACCACGGTAATCCCAACAGTCAGGTTCCGGTTCAGCGTTGTCAGCATGGTGTCTTGTCGAGAAGCTGGCCGATCGTATTGCCCACCGTCACCGTGTGGGTCTCCTGGCCAATGAGGCCAGTTACCTTTCCAGTTGTCTGATTGGCCTCGTACTGCACCCCGGATATGGTTGGGAGTGTCGACTTGGAGGTCGGGACGGTGCATCCGCCGCCGCCGCCGCCGGGACTGTAGTTGTTGGCGGGATAGACGCTGTTCAGACCGTCGACGTCATCCTGGGTCGGGGTGTTCATGTATGAATACCCTTGGTTCTGGCAATTCGGCTGCGGCCCTGACATAACCGAGTTGCCCACGCAGGAGTGGTCCAAACCCATGGCGTGACCAAACTCGTGCACGGAGGTGTTCTCCGCTGGGTTCGAGCTGTAATAGAAGTTGAGCTCGATGTAGCCGACTGCGCACTCGTTCGGATTGTTGCCCCATGTGTAGCAGCCGCCCTGTCCGTTAAGGCCGTCGTTAGCGGAGTAGGAGAACACGAAAATGATCGGGTTGTTGGGATCTCGAGCCAGGGTCACCGGAGTCGGCTGCTGAGACCACTCTGAGGCGGCCTGATCGACGTTGGCTTGCGCGCCCGTGGGGAATGCCATGCCGCCATTTGAGTAGAACTGGTAGCCCATGTCCGTCCACCGGAGCGCCCAGCCGTAGGTGTTGTATGCCAGCGCGGTCGTCTGGTGCGTGGCGGGCACCAACCCCACCATCGTGAGCGTCAAACTGAGAGCAAACACTCCGGCTGCCTTGCGTGGCGATCTCACGGACAAGTCCTCCTCCTCCGGCTGAGGCCGCGCTGAGCGCCGCCTCTCTTCTGTGATCGCGGTCTTCTCCTCCGTAGACGAACGAGGAGGGTAATTTGCTACGTCCCTATCGGAAATTGACACACTCGGCAACACGGCTCAATTCGATCACTTCTGATCATCAATACTTATCGCAAACGTGTGGTTCGGTGGCTGCAAGCGCTGGCCTGGCAGCATCCCCGTCGCCGGAGGGCGGCGGCGACTCAAGGCTCGTATGACCTCGCGGGCAGGGTGCCGGCGTCCTGCGCAAGGTACCTCCTCTTCAACGAATAGCCGCGTCGCGCGGCGTGGCGTACCCTGGCGTCCTAGCGCCCCGCGAGGACATGCCGTAACGCGACCCAGGCGCGGGAAGGACGGTCACAGGGGCTGCCGGTCCTTCCCACCGCGCGCCCAACCCGGAAGCGCTGAAGCGCAGCTCCGTTGACCTCGCCCTGCCCCGCCGAAGGGCGGTCCGCGGTACCGGTTTCTCCGGCGCACGCCGCGCTGCAGATCACCGCTGACGCACACGCGCCGGAGAAACACAGGGAGCGGACCGCCTGAGGCGCAGAGCGAGGGCCGCACGCACCACCCTGCGCTGAAGCGCTTCCGAGCCCCGACCTGCCGAAGCATGGGCGCACCGGCAGCCCCTGTGACCGTCCTCACCCGCGCCCCCGCCGCGCGACCAACTGTCGCGCCCGGCAGCCGTTAGCTAGCTCGCGTAAGGGATCCCTGAGCTGAAGACACGGATGTCCGTCAGCGGCCACACACGGACCCAGGCCTTGCCCAGGAACTGGTCCTTCTTCTGGTAGCCGAGGTAGCGCGAGTCGGTGGAGTGGTTGCGGTTGTCGCCCATGACGAAGTAGGAGTCGGGCGGGACGACCTGTTCCTCGCCGTTGTTCCACGTGTTGAACGAAGTCCAGGCTTCGTTGAGGTAGGCCTCCTTCAGCTGGCGGCCGTTGATGAAGACCTGGGCGTTGACGATGCGGAGGTGGTCGCCCGGGATCCCGATGATGCGCTTGATGTAGTCGTGGGCGGGGTCGGTGCTCGGCCGGAAGACGACGATGTCGCCCCGCTGGGGGGCGTGCAGGCGGTAGCTGATCTTCGAGGCGATCAGGAAGTCGTCGTTCTGGAGGGTCGGCTCCATGCTCTGGCCCATGACGTGCACCGTCTGGACCAGGAAGATGATGACGATGTAGATCACGAGGGCCAGGAGGACGATCTCGAGGAGATCGCGGAGGAAGGACTTCTGGTGCTCCTCCGGTACCGGCTCCGCCTGCACCGCCTCGGTCAGCTCTTCGGTCACGGGCGTGAAGGGCGTGAAAGGACAACGCGGAGGGCAGCGGGCATCAGCCGGAATTATAGGGAGACGTTTGCGCGGGGCCCGGTTCCCAATTGTCGATGACTATCCCGTAGTTGCGGCACATCTCCCGGAAGCGCGCGGCGGCCGGGTCGTCGAGCTCGTCGAGGCGGCCGGCGAGCATGGGCGCGAGCGTCTGGCGCAGGTGGTCGCCGCGCACCATCCACTGGTAGTAGCTGCGGCCCCCGTGGTGGTACGGGCCGTAGAGGCGCGAGCCCGGGATCGCGCGGCAGAGCCAGCGAAAGAGGCGCTCGTGGCGCGTGTGCATCCGCAGCGTCACCTGCGGCTGGCGGCCGTCGCCACCGAAGTGGCCCTCGCCGAGCAGGACGCCGACCAGCACGCCGAGGTCGAAGTCGCTGAGGCCGCCCTCTTCCGTTGTTTCACCGTCAAGTGTCACGTGGAACAGTGTAGCGCCCGGGGACGGCGGGCTGAGCGCCGGGTCAGGCCTCCCCCACCACCCGGCGGTACAGCGCGTCCAGCTCGTCCGCGGAGAAGAACTCCACCACGAGGCGCCCCCGCTCGCCGCGGCGGGTCAGCTTGACCTTCGCCTGCAGGGCGTCGCGGAAGCGATCCTCCAAGGCGCGGGTCTCGGGGTCCGCCGCCCTCGTCGCGCGCGGGCGCCGTGGCCGCCCGGCGCCGGCGGCGAGCTGCTCGACCAGCGCCTCCGTCTGGCGCACGTTGAGCTGGTCGCGGACGACGAAGCGGAGCGCCTCTTCCTGGGTGGGGTGGTCCGGGATGCCGGCGAGGGCGCGCGCGTGCCCCGCGGTGATGGCGCCGGCCCGCAGCGCGGAGCGGACAGCCTCGGCGAGGTCCAGCAGCCGCAGCGCGTTCGTCACCTGGGTGCGGCTGCGCCCGAGGCGCCGCGCCACCGCTTCGTGGGTGAGGCCGAACTCGTCGACCAGGCGCCGCACCGCCTCGGCCTCCTCCAGCGGGTTGAGGTCGAAGCGCTGCACGTTCTCGACCAGCGAGAGCGAGAGCGACTCCTCCCCCTCGCCGGCGTCCCGCACCACCACGGGCACCTCATCCAGGCCGGCCAGGCGGGCCGCGCGGAGGCGGCGCTCGCCCGCGACGAGGCGGTAGCCGGCGCCCGCCCGCACCACGACCAGCGGCTGCAGGATGCCGTGCTCGCGGATCGAGTCGGCGAGGGCCTGGAGCTCAGCCTCGTCGAACTGGCGCCGGGGCTGGTGCGGGTTGGCGTGGATGGTGTCCACCGGGACGCGGGCGGCGCCGCCGGGCGGCGCGATGGGGTCGGCGCCCGACATCAGGGCCTCAAGGCCGCGCCCGAGACCGCGCCTCTTACCCATCGGCGCCCTCCCCCATCGATGCCGGCTGCAACTCGCCGGCCGCCGGCGCCGCCGCGGCGGGTTCGAGCCGCTCCAGCAGCTCGCGCGCGAGGTCGGCGTACGCCACGCCGCCCCGGGAGCGCGGGTCGAAGCGCGAGATGGGCACGCCGTAGCTCGGGGCCTCGCTCAGGCGCACGTTGCGCGGGATCACGGTGCGGAAGGTCTCCTGCGGGTACATCCGTCTCACCTCCTCCACCACCTGCGCCGACAGCGTGGTGCGGGCGTCGTACAGCGTCATCACGATACCGGTCAGCTCCAGGGCCGGGTTGCTCTGCCGCCGGACCAGGTCGACGGTGTAGGCGAGGTGGGACAGGCCCTCGAGCGCGTAGAACTCGCACTGGATCGGCACCACCAGGTGGCGGGCCGCGACCAGGGCGTTGAGGGTCAGGAGGCCGAGCGAGGGCGGGCAGTCGACGAGGACGCAGTCGTAGCCGCCGGCGACGTCATCCAGGGCGTACGCCAGGCGGTACTCGCGCCGCGGCAGGTGGATCAGCTCCAGCTCGGCCCCGGCCAGGGCCAGGTCGGCGGGCAGCAGGTCGAGGCCGTCGAACGCCGTCGCCACGATCGCGTCGCGGGCGGGGCGACCGTCGATGACCACGTCGTAGACGCTCGACCGCTCCGGGTCGCGCGCCAGGCCGAGGCCGCTGGTGGCGTTCGACTGCGGGTCGATGTCGATCAGCAGCGTCTTCCAGCCCCACTCGGCGAGGTAGGCGGCCACGCTGACGGCCGTCGTGCTCTTGCCCACGCCGCCCTTCTGGTTGGCGACGGCGAGCACGTGCCCCTTCACTTCGGCACCAGGGTGAGCATCCCGATCGCGATGTCGTAGCCGGCGTGGGCCACGATGCAGCCCGTGGTGCCCGCGCGGCGGCGCAGCCAGCCGAGGACGAGGCCCAGGACGAAGATCTCGAGCGTCGCGATGCTGACGGCGTACTGGACGTGGGCGGCGGCGAAGAGGAGGGCGGTCAGCAGGTTGCCGAAGCGGGGGAGGAGGGCGCCGCGGAACAGCAGCTCCTCGCCGACGCCGGCGCCGATGCCGAGTGCGATCACCTGCGGCAGCGTGTTGATGCTGCCGAAGAGGTTCTTGGTGACCTCGCTGAGCGCCTTGTTCTGCTGCGGCGTGAGCGTCTGCATCAGGGCGCCGAAGCCGACGTCGAGGACCAGCAGCACGACGACGACGCCCAGGGACGCGAGGAGCCAGCGCCACCGCGGCCAGGTCAGCCCGAGGCGGGCCGCCGTCTCGCGGAGGGAGCGGCGCGAGAAGAGCCCCACCCCCACGATCGCGATCGCGAACATCGGCGCCGAGCTGGTGCCCAGCAGGTAGGCCAGGTTGGTCGACGAGGCCTGCCCGCCCGTGGAGGCGAAGCTCTTCAGCTGGTCGACCGCCACCTGCTGGGAGACCTGGAAGGTGAAGAACAGGAAGTAGAGGCCGAGGGAGACGGCGTGGAGCGACGACTCGGGGCTGAACGAGTGGAGCAGCCGGGCCACCCTCAGCCTGACCCCGCGCACCAGGCACAGGGGGGCCGCAGCAGCGGTGACGGTCTCGAGGGAGAAGCCGATTACCGCCCGCGTCCCGCCGCCGAGCGCGGGCACATTGCCGAGGGCGAGGGCACCCAGGACGAAGGCGCCGCCGCAGAGGCCGATGAAGATGGAGTACGCGCCCGTGCGCCAGGCGGCGTCCCCCTCGCCCAGGTTCGCCGCGACGAGCGTGCCCATGATCATCACGGCGGCGAGCGCGATGAACACGAGCGTCGCGATGTCGCTGTCCGAGAGAAGCGGCAGGCCGGCGGGTGCGATGGCGCTAGCCTAGCTCAGGCCCCGGCCACGGCCGGGAGGACGTCGAATCCGAGGCGGGCGAAGTTCGCGTCGGTCGTGAGGACGGCGTCGACGCGGTGAGCGCGCGCCATGGCAGCGGTGGCGGCGTCGGCGAAGCTGAGGGGCAGGTCGCGGTGCGCCTGGAGTGTCCGCCAGGCGTCCTCGTGGACGCGGGCGTCCGCCCACGCCAGGGTGAGGCGGCCGGCCGCCTCGGCCTGGTCCAGCTGGACGAGGAAGCGGAGCGCCACGACGAGGCCGGCGCGGGAGCGAAGCTCGGTGGCGCACTCGGAGAGGGCGTAGTTGCCGGTGAGGACCTGCGCCCCCGTGTCCGAGAGGCGCCGCAGCTCCGCCGCCGCCGCGGCGTGAGCGGGCTCGTCTGCCAGGGCGATGGCCAGCCACCCGCCGGTGGCGACGAAGACCTTCAGGGCTCGCCCGGCCGCGCCCGGGCCATGCCCACGACGGCCAGCAGCGGGTCGGGCGGCGGCTCGGCCTCGCCGAACAGGCGGCGCAGCGCCTCTCGCACGATCTCCGCCTCCGCCACCCCGCTGGCGCGAGCCCGCCGGGCCAGTTCGGCGTCGAGCGCCTCGGGCAGGTAGAGCTGCTTGCGCTTCACGGGCAGAGTATACAGCGCACAGCGATATATACATCACATCCCCGTGGGGCGACGGCCCTACAATTGGACGATGCCGGACGCCAGCGCACGGAAGCGCGAATCCGCCGAGGAGGAGCGGCTCCGCGCCCAGGCTGCGGCGGAGGCGAACCTCGCCGCCGAGGCGGAGGCCGGCCTGCTGCGCCGGCGTGACGACCCGACCGCGGTCGAGGCCCTGGTCCGCCACAACCTGGACGTCGTGGTCGAGCAGGCGGATGCGCACGCCCGCCGGGGCCTCGCCTTCGGCGACCTGTACCAGGAGGGCACCGTCGGGCTCCTGGAGGCGATCCGCGTCTACGACGGCGCGGGCGCGTTCCGCGACTTCGCCCGGCTGCACGTCGGTCTGCAGATGGACGCGCTGCTGGAGGCCGAGGAGCAGGCGCGCCGCGAAGACCGGGAGATGGTGGCGGACACCCAGGCCCTCGAGCTGGCCCAGGTCGAGATGGCGCGCCGCCTCCGCCGCGACCCGACGGACGCCGAGCTGGCCGGGGCCCTCAAGTGGGACCGCGCCCGCCTCCGCCGGGTGCAGCAGAACCTCGACCTCGCCCGCGAGCGCAACGACGAGCTGACCCTGGAGTACCTGGACGAGGCCGACGTCGAGCTCCTCGACACGATGGACATCGAGGAGCCCGACCCCCGCCGGCGCCTCCCCGGCGCCGGCCCGGACGAATGAGCCCCGACCCGCAGCGCACGCCCCTCTATGACCGGCACGTGGAGGCCGGCGCCCAGATGGTGGAGTTCGGCGGGTGGTCGATGCCCCTGCAGTACACGTCGATGCGCGAGGAGCACCTCGCGGTCCGGAACGACTGCGGCGTGTTCGACGTGTCGCACATGGGCGAGGTCCACCTCACCGGGCCCGGCGCGCTCGAAGCCCTGGAGCGCGCCGTCACCAACCGCGTCGCCGACCTGGCGCCCGGGCAGGCCCGGTACACGCTGATCTGCGACGAGGCCGGCGGGATCATCGATGACGCGCTCGTCTACCGACCGGCCGAGGACATCTTCACCGTGGTGGTCAACGCCGGGCCGCGGCCGAAGGACGTCGCCCACCTGCGCGAGGTCATCGGCGGCGCGTGCGACATGGTCGACATCACCGACCAGGTGGCACTGGTCGCGGTGCAGGGACCGCGCGCGCTGGAATTGCTGCAGCCGATGGCGAGCATCGAGCTGGCGCCGATCGGCTACTACCACTTCGCGGAAGGCGAGCTGAACGGCCTCAAGGCGACGTTCAGCCGCACCGGATACACGGGTGAGGATGGGTTCGAGCTCTTCGTCGACAGCGAGAACGCGGTCGCGGTCTGGGACGCGGTTGTCAGCGCGGGCGCGCGCCCCTGCGGGCTTGGGGCGCGCGACACCCTGCGCCTCGAAGCGGGCATGCGTCTGTCGGGCCAGGACATCGACGAGACGACGAACCCCCTCGAGGCGGGTCTCGGGTGGGCGGTCAAGCTCGACAAGGGCGACTTCGTCGGCCGCGAGGTCCTGCTGCGCGTGAAGGCGGACGGGCCGGCTCGCGCCTTTATCGGGCTGCTGCCCGAGGGGCGCGCCATCGCGCGGCACGGCAACGCGATCACCGACGCCGGCGCGCCGGCGGGGGAGGTGACATCGGGCACCTACGGCTTCACCGTCGGGCGCGCCGTCGCCACCGGGTATGTCGACGCCGGTCACCGCCAGTCGGAGTCCTACCAGGTGGTCGTCCGCGACCAGCCCGTCAACGCGCAGCGCGTGCCCTTACCCTTCTATCGTCGGCCGCGGGACTGAGCGCCGGCCGCCGCGCAGGAGGACGAGTTGGACACATCCGGTTACCGGTTCAGCAAGACGCACGAGTGGGTATCAGGCCCTAGCGGCAAGGTGCGCGTCGGCATCACGGAACACGCGCAGTCGCAGCTGGGCGACGTGATCTTCGTCGAGCTGCCGCAGCCCGGGGCGGAGGTCAGCGCCGGGGGCAAATTCGGGGTCATCGAGTCCGTGAAGGCCGCGTCGGACCTGTACGCGCCGGCGAGCGGGAAGGTGACCGCGGTCAACGAGAAGCTCGCACAGAACCCCGAGCTCGTCAACAACGACCCCTACGGTGACGGCTGGATGATCGAGCTCGAGCTCAGCGAGCCGGCGTCGGCCGAGCTGCTCGAGGAGGCGGCCTACCTGGAGTACGCCAGCAGCCTGTGAGCCCCGCGGGCCCCGCCGTCGCGCACCGGTACCTGCCCCTGTCGGACGAGGACCGCGCGGAGATGCTGGGCGCCATCGGCGTGGCGTCGCAGGAGGACCTCTTCGCGAGCGTCCCGGCCGCGTTGCGGACGGAGCTCGACCTTCCCGGCGGGATGTCCGAGCTCGAGCTGACCCGCCACGTGGGCGCCCTCGCGCGCCGCAACCAGGACCTCACGCAGTGGCACAGCTTCCTCGGCGCCGGCGCATACTCGCGCTTCATCCCGGCGGCGGTGCTGCAGGTCATCGGCCGGCCGGAGTTCTTCACCGCCTACACGCCGTACCAGGCGGAGGCGAGCCAGGGCTGGCTGCAGACCATCTTCGAGTTCCAGTCCCTGGTCGCGGAGCTGACGGGGCTGGACTACGCCAACGCGTCGATGTACGAGGCGGCGACGGCGCTGGCCGAGGCGGCCATGATGGCGGTGGCCCACACCGGCCGGCGGCGCGTCACCATCGCCGGCACGGTGCACCCGGAGTACCGCAAGGTGGTGGAGGCTTACGCTGCCGGGCGGGGCATCCCGGTCGACGTCGTATCGACCGGCGCGGTGCCCGACGCGGGCGCGCTCGACGGCAGCGCCGCGCTGCTCTTCCAGCAGCCCAACTTCTTCGGCCAGGTGGAGGACGCCGCCGCGCTGTGCGCGACCGCGCACGAGGCCGGGGCGCTGGCCGTGGTGGCGGCCGACCCCATCTCGCTAGCCCTGCTCCAGCCTCCGGGGGAGTACGGCGCCGACATCGCCGTCGGCGAGTGCCAGCAGCTGGGCGTGCCGCTCTGGTACGGCGGCCCCTACTGCGGCTACCTCGCGGCCAGCGCGCCGCTCCTGCGCCGCCTCCCCGGCCGCCTCGTCGGCGAGACCGTGGACCACGAGGGCCGGCGCGGCTTCGTGCTCACGCTTCAGGCCCGCGAGCAGCACATTCGCCGCGAGTCCGCCACGAGCAACATCTGCACCAACCAGGCACTGATCGCGCTGGCCGCGACGGCGTACATGGCCGTGATGGGCGCGCACGGCCTGCGCCGCGTCGCCGAGCTCAGCGTCCAGCGGGCGCACGACCTGGCCGCGCGCGTTGTCGCGAAACCGGGCTACAGCCTGGCCTTCGACGGTCCCTTCCTGTGGGAGTTCACCGTCCGCTGCGACCGGCCGGCGGCGGAGGTGCTGGATACGATGCGCGAGCGCGGCGTGCTCGGCGGCGTGGACCTCGGCGCCGTCCCCACGATGAACGAGCCGATGCCCGACTGTCTCCTTGTCGCGGTCACGGAGATGAACAGCCCCGAGTCGCTCGACGCGTTCATCGAGGCGCTGCCGTGACCGCCACGGCCGAGGGCCCGAGCAGCACGGACGCGGCGGTGAACGCGGGGCAGGTCGAGACCGGCGCCATCGGCATCCAGCGAGAGCCGGGCTGGGCCGGCGCCGAGCCGCTGCTGGTCGAGCTCCGCGAGCACCAGCACCCCGGGCCGCAGCTCCCGCCCGCCGGCGTGCCCGAGCGCCCACTCGCCGAGCTGCTCGGCGGTGTGCCCCTCCGCGCCGCCCTGCCCCTGCCCAGCTGCAGCGAGCCCGAGGTGCTGCGCCACTTTGGCCGCCTCGCGCGACGCACGTTCTCGCTGCAGCAGGGCCTCTACCCGCTGGGCAGCTGCACGATGAAGTACAACCCCGCGGTGAACGAGGCCATCGCGCGCATGGACGGCTGGACGAACCTCCACCCGTACCAGCCGGACGCGACAGTACAGGGTGCGCTGGAGGTGCTCTACGCGCTCGAGGAGTGGCTGCGGCAGCTGACCGGGATGGACCGCGTCAGCCTGCAGCCGGCGGCGGGCGCGCATGGCGAGTGGACGGGCCTGCGCGTCATCCAGGCGTACCTCGCGGACCACGGCGACACCGCGCGCGACACGGTGCTGGTGCCGGACTCCTCGCACGGCACCAACCCGGCGTCGGCGTCGATGGCCGGGCTGAAGCTCGTGACCGTGAAATCGACGCCGGGCGGCCTCGTCGACATCGACGACTATCGCGCGAAGCTGGGCCCGAACGTCGCCGCGGTGATGCTGACCAACCCGAACACCCTCGGCGTGTTCGAGCGCGACATCGTCGAGATCGCGCGGCTCGCGCACGAGGCGGGCGCGCTCCTCTATTACGACGGCGCGAACCTGAACGCACTGGCGGCCATCGCGCGCCCGGGTGACATGGGCTTCGACGTCGTGCACCTCAACCTGCACAAGACGTTCTCCACGCCGCACGGCGGTGGGGGACCGGGTGCGGGGCCCTGCGGCGTCAAGGAGCGTTTGGCTCCATATCTGCCGGTGCCTGTGGTGGGGACGCGACCTTCCCCCCCACCTAACCTCCCCCCGCAGACGGGGGGAGGACATGACGCTCCCTCACCGAAGCTCCCCTCGCAGGCGGGGGGAGGACAACCAATGGAGTACTACCTCGACTGGGACCGGCCGAAGTCGATCGGCAAGGTGCGTAGCTTCATCGGCAACTTCGCGGTGCTGTTGAAGGCGTACGCCTACATCCGCGCGTATGGCGGCGACGGCCTGCGCCAGGTCGCGCACGACGCCGTGCTCAACGCCAACTACCTGAAGACGCGGCTGCGCGGGGCGTTCGAGGTTGCGTCGGAGGAGCCGAGCCTGCACGAGTTCGTGCTGACCACGCGCAAGGCGCGCGAGTACAACGTGACCAACGCCGACATCGCGAAGCGGCTCCTCGACTTCGGCTTCTACGCCCCGACGGTCAGCTTCCCGCTCACCGTCCCGGACGCGCTGATGGTCGAGCCGACGGAGACCGAGTCGCGCGAGACGCTGGACGCCTTCGTAACCGTGATGGAGCGCATCTGGGAGGAGGTCCAGCGCGACCCGAAATTCGTCTCCGAGGCACCGCACGAGACGCCTGTGGGACGCCTCGACGAGGTGCGTGCCGCGCGCCCGCAGACGATGAAGCTGACCTGGAAGAAGTAGCGCCAACGCCGCCTGTACGATTGCCGGGCGGTGAGGGCACAGGTCGCATCTGAAGAACCCGACAGCGAGCTGGACGGCCTGCTGACGGCGCTGGGCGCGCCCTCGGCGGCCGACATCGCTGACGCGCCGGCGCGCCACGTCGCGGCAGCGGCCGCCGAGCTCGTGCAGCAGGCCTTCAGCCTGCACCACCTGCTCGAGGCGGCGGAGTGCAACCGCGAGGAGCTGCTGCTCGGCGACCTGTGCCTCGTGTCCGCGGCCGAGCTCGTCGCGGGGCTTGGGCGCGCCGACGTCGAGGCCGAGTTCTCCCGCGCCGCGATGGCCGCGTCGACGGGCGCGAGCCCGACCTCGCACCTCGAGCGGGCGGTCGAGCTGGCGGGCCTGCCCGCGCCTGCCGCCCTTCCCGCGTCCACAGCCGATGGTGGCGGCGATGAGAGCGGCATGCTCGAGCGCCGCCTCGAGGAGATCCTGGCGGCCGACCCCGAGGCGGTCTCCCGGCCGATGGCGGACCTGCTGCACGCGGGCGGCAAGCGCCTGCGACCCCGGCTCAGCTTCCTGTGGTCGAGCCTCGGCCCGCGCCACGCGCCCGCCGCCGCGGCCACGCTCGGGTGCGTGTTCGAGTTCATCCACGACGCGGCCCTCGTGCACGACGACATCGTCGACGACAGCCCGATGCGCCGCGGCAAGCCCGCCGTGCACGTCGCCTATGGCGCGGGGACGGCGGTGCGCGTGGGCGACTACTACTTCGGCCGCGCCGCGGAGCTCCTCGCCGGCCTCGGATCCCACGAGGTGACGCGGATCGCCATCGACGCCGTCGTGCGCGTGTGCCGCGCGCAGCTCGAGGAGTACCGCAGCCGTGCCGGCGAGCCCGTCGACGAGGCGCGTTACCTGCGCACCGTCGAGGGCAAGACCGCGGCGCTGTTCTCCGGCGCCTGCGCGGCCGGCGCCGCCCTCGCGGGCTGCGACGACAGCGTCGTGGACGCGGCCGCCGCCTACGGGCTCGAGCTGGGCATCGCCTTCCAGGTCGCCGACGACCTCATCGACTTCCTGCCGACCTCCGGCAAACCGCTCGCGCAGGACCTGCGCCAGGGCGTGACGAGCCTGCCCCTGCTGTACGCGTTGCGCGACCCGAAGGTCGGCCCCGAGCTGCAGGAGCTGGTGGCGGCCGCGGATGTCGACGGCGATCGCGCCGCCCGACTGGTGCGCGAGTCAGGGGCGATGGAACGTGCTCGCGCGCTGGCCGAGACGTACCGCGACCGCGCCCTCACGCGCCTCGCCGCGGTCCCGGCCGGCGCGGTCCGCGACCAGCTCAGCGAGATCGCCACGCAGGCCGTCACGCGCGAGTCGTGAGCGCCGTCGACGACGCGGCGCGGGCGCGGCAGGCACTGCAGCCCGACGGCGCCAGGCGGCGCCGGTACGCCGCCCCGCCGGGGGAGGAGTCGATCGGGGTGGCGCGTCTTCTGGCGAGCTGGCGCTACGCGCTGGCCACGTGCAACCCGCCGCGTGGCGGCGTCGACCCGGTCACCCGGTGGCTCGTCCTCACGCGCGCGTGCTCGCAGCCGATGACGCTGACGGCGGCGGCCTTCGCGGGGCTGCTGGCGGTGCGGGCGCCGGGCTTCAATGCGTGGCTCTACGCGCTCGCCGCGGTGGGCATCGTCGTGGCGCACGCGTCGAACAACCTGATGAACGACGTCTTCGACATGGATGTCGGCGCGGACACGCAGGACTACCCGCGGGCGCTCTACGCGCCCCACGCGATCCTGTCGGGGATGACGACGCGCGCCGGGCTGATGCGCGCCGCGGTGGCGACCAACGTGGTCGACCTCGCGATCATGCTCGTCCTTCTCTACTACCGCGGCTGGCCGGTGGTGGCGTTTGCCGTCGCCGGGGTGCTGATCAGCGCCGCCTATGCTGCGCCCCCGCTGCGCCTGAAGAAGCGCGGCCTCGGCGAGCCGAGCGTGCTCGTGATCTGGGGCCCGCTGATGGTGGGGGGGACGTATTTCGCCGCCACCGGGCACATCGGCTGGGCCGTCATCGCGGCGTCGATCCCGTACGCCCTGCTGGCCACGGCCGTCCTGATGGGCAAGCACATCGACAAGCTGCCCTGGGACCGCAAGCGCGGCATCGGTACCCTGCCCGTCAGGCTCGGCGAGGCGCTGTCGCGCCAGGTGACGATGGGCCTGATGGTGGCGTTCTACGTCGCCGTGGTCGGGCTGGTGGCGGTCGGGTGGCTGCCGCTCGCGGCGCTGGTGGCGCTGCTCGGGATCACGCGGCTCATACCGGTGCTGCGCAACTACAGCCGTCCGCGACCCGACCAGCCCCCGCCGGGCTATCCCATCTGGCCTCTCTGGTACGCGGCCTCGGCGTTCGTCCACACGAGGCGGGCCGGCGCGCTGCTGGTCGTCGGCATGATCGCTGGTACAGTGTTGACGCCGCTGGGGCCGCTGCACGGCCTCGCGACGCAATAGGGGGACAGCGGGATGAGCTCAGGCGGGATAAGCTGGGCCGCGGTGGATGACGTGATGCTGGAGGCGATCCCCGCCTCCATCGCCGGCTCCGCCTCGCGCCCCTTCGTCCTGTGGGTGAAGCGGGCGATGGACGTGGTCCTCGCCCTCGTGGGCCTGGTGGCGCTCAGCCCCGTGTTCCTAGCCATCGCCATCGCCATCAAGCTGACGAGCCGCGGCCCCGTCCTCTACGTCCAGCCGCGCCTCGGCCGGGACTTCGAGGTCTTCAACCTCATCAAGTTCCGCACCATGGTCGACGGCGCCCACGAGCGTGCCGGCGACTACGCGCACCTCAACGAGGCCAGCGGCCCGTTCTTCAAGATCCGCGACGACCCGCGGCTGACGCCGCTCGGGCGCCGCCTCCGTCGCCACTTCCTGGACGAGCTGCCCCAGCTGTGGAACGTGCTCGTCGGGGAGATGAGCCTGGTCGGGCCGCGTCCGGTCCTGGCCGAGGAGCTCGACTACGCCCCTGACCCGACGTGGCTGCCGCGGTTCTCAGTCACGCAGGGCATCACCGGCCCCTGGCAGACCAACGGGCACCATGGCATCTCATTCGAGGAACAGGTGCGCGTCGAGCTGGACTACATCGCGCACTGGTCGCTCGCGCGGGACCTCGCGATCCTGGTGCGGACGGTCCCGCTGGTCCTCCTCCGGCACGGCGTCTAAACCGCCCGCCCGCCCGCCCGTGCGCGTCCTGGTCGACGCGAGCGCGCTGTCGGACGCCCGTCGCGACGCCGGCATCGGGCGCTACGTGCGAGCGATGCTCGAGGCACTCGGGCGCCAGCCCGGGATCGAGGTCGTGCCGGTGAGGCCGTTCACGCGGCCGCCGGTGGAGTCCTGGCCGGTTCGCTTCATCAACGCGCAGCCTGCGCTCACGGTGGCCTGGATCCGGCGGGGACGCCCGCTGGTGCATGCCATGAGCTCCGACCCGATGCTCCTCTGCCCGCCGGCCCGCCAGGTGGTGACCCTGCACGACGTCATTCCCTGGGCCGGGCCGGCGCAGGGAATGTACCTGCGCATGCAGCGATCCCGGCTGCGTCGCGCCGCGGCAATCATCGTGCCCAGCACGCACGTGGCCGGCCGCGCAGTCGACGTGCTGGGCCTGGAGCGCAGTCGTGTCCACGTCGTCGCGGAAGGCGTGGACCCGGCGTTCCGGCCCGACGCGACCGACGCCGAGCCCGCGGCGGCCGCCATCGCCGCGCCCGGTACGTACCTGCTGTGGGTGGGGAGCCTCGTGGCGCACGACCCGCGGAAGGCGCTCGATGTCCTGCTTGACGCGACGGCCGGCCTCGAACCGCGACCCGCCGTTGTGCTGGCGGGCGCCAGGGGCGCTGAGGCGGACCGGGTGGCCGCCCGTGGGCGCGCGCTCGGCCTCGACCTCAGGCTCCCGGGATGGGTGGCCGACTCAGAACTGGCCGCCCTGTACCGGGGCTCCCTGGCGGCGGTGTTCCCATCGCTTGACGAGGGCTTCGGCCTGCCGGCCCTCGAGGCGCTCGCCTGCGGGGCGCTGCTGGTCGCAAGCGCCATCGAGCCGGTGACGGCGATCGCCGGTGACGCCGCGCTGCTGGCGACGCCCGGGGATGTCGTGTCCCTGCGAGCCGCCCTCCATGTCGCCATGACGCTGCCGCCGGAGGCCCGTGGGATGCGGCGCGAGGCCGGCCTGCGGCGGGCGGCGACGTACACCTGGGCCGCGGCCGCGGCGACGGTGGCGGACCTGTACCGCGACGTCGACGCCGCGTACCGCGACCGCGCCCGCAGCGCGCGCTGAGCTGCGCCGTGGCCCGCCGTCGCCGGCTCGCCGTCCTCACGACGATGTCCGTGTGGCCGCCGCGGCGGGGCGGGCAGAACCGGGTTGCCGGCCTCCTGTCGAACCTCGGCGAGGGCTGGGAGGTGTGCCACTTCGCCCAGTCGATCCAGCGCACTGACCTGCCCGTGCCGCGACGGCGCGTCACCGTCACGCCCGCCTGGACCGAATGGCGCCTCATGGACCCGGTCTCCTGGGCCTGGATGTTCCTCGCCGGGCGGCTCGGGTACCCGCCGGTCGGGGCAGACGCGCTCCTGCGCCTTGCGCCGCGCCGCGCCGTCCGCCGGGCCATACAGGCAGCCGACGCGGTGCTTGTCTTCCACCCCTGGCAGGTGGCGTGGGCGCGGCGGCTCACCCCGAGGAACGTGCCCCTCGTGCTCGACGCCTCGGACGTCGCGACCGTGCTCTACGCCGCAGGGGCGTCACCGTTGCGGCAGCGCGTGCACCGTCGCCTCACCCGGGACGAAGACCGCGCGTGGCACCTGGCCGACGTCGTCGTGCTGGCCAGCGAGGCCGACCGCGCAGTGGTCGCCCAGGCCGGCATAAGCGAGACCGCCGTGCTGCCCAACGGCGTGGACACCCGCGGGATCACGCCGGCGAGCGCAGAGACGCGCGCCGCCGCGCTGGCGCGCCTGGGCGTCGCGCCCGGGGGGTGCGTCGCGCTGTTCATCGGTTCGCGCCACCCTCCGAACCTGGAGGCCGTCGCCGCCCTCGAGGCGCAGGCGCCGGCGTTCGCCGCCGCGGGCATCACCCTCGTCCTCGTCGGACGCAGCAGCCTCGGGCGCGACGCGCGACCCGGGATCATCCATGCCGGGGAGGTCCCGGATGTGCGGCCGTACCTGGACGCGGCTGACCTCGGGCTGTGCCCGCTCGCGCACGGCACCGGCACCAGCGACAAGGTGCTCACCTACCTGGCTGCCGGGCTGCCGACGCTGGCGACGCCCGTCGGGGCCCGCGGCTTCGAGGGTGAGGACGCCGGGATTGAGGTGTGCGCCGCCGAGGCCATGCCGGCGCGCGCGGCGGCCCTGTTCGCCGACCCCGCCGCCATGACCAGGATGGGCGCGTCCGCGCGGCGGGTGGCCGCCGACACGTACGACTGGCGGCAGCTGGGGGCGCGCCTGGGCGGCATCCTGGACCGCGCCATCAGCACGTGCTCGCCCCGCCTTTGATAATGGCCGCTGTGGACGGCGCAGCCGCGCGCTGCCGGTGAGACTCGGAGCCGACGGATCGCACCTTCGATGGAAGCGAAACGGTGTCTCGCGCTTCACCGACGAGGTGCTGCACGCGATGGCCAGGCGCCTGGACGCCGGAAGCGACATGTACGTGTACTACAACGCGCCCCCGGGCGAGGCGCTGTTCGCAGGTGTCGCCGTGGAGCGGTTCGTGCGGATGCCGCGCGCGACCTTGTGGAACCAGCTCGCGCTGCCGCTAGCGGTCGAACGGGACGGGTGTGACGCGTACATCGGCACGGCCAACGTCGTGCCGCTGGCCGGCGGCTTCGCGAAGGTGGTGGTCATCCATGACTGCCTGCCGTTCCACGACCCGGCCGCGAAGCCGGGCGTGGACGGCTCGTACCTGCGGGCGTGGATGCTGCTGGCGGCCAGGCATGCGACGCGCGTCGTGACGGTCAGCCAGTGGTCGGCGAGGCAGTGTGAGATGTACCTCCACCCACCCAGGCCGGCCACGGTCGTGCATCCCGGGGTGTCGCCGTTCTTCTCGCCCGCGGGGGACATCGAGCGCGAGCGGGCCGAGTTGAACGCGCGCCATGGACTTCGCGGACCGTTCGTCCTGCAGGTTGGTGCGGCTCGGCACAAGGGCGCACCGGTGGCGGCGGCCGCCATCGCGGAGCTGCGCCGGCGCGGGTGCGACATCGCCCTGGTCCGCTGCGGCGGTGGGGTGCCGGGCCCGGCGGGTGAAGGCGTCATCGAGCTGGGCCCCGTCGACGACGGCGCCATCCGCCGCCTGTACCGCTGCGCCGCGGCGACCTGTGTGGCCTCGTCGCACGAGGGCTTCGGCCTGCCGGTGCTCGAGTCGATGGCCTGCGGCACGCCCGTGGTGGCCGCGCGCGCGGGCGGGCTCCCCGAAGCCGGCGGCGACGTGGCGCTGTACTTCGACCCGGGCGACGCGCGCGCCCTCGCCGGCGCCATCGAGTCGGTGCTGCCGGGCAAGACGCGGGCAGAGCTTGGTGCCCGCGGCATCGAGCACGCGTCACTGTTCACCTGGGACGACGCGGCGGAGCGGCTGCTCCGCGTGGCTCGCGACGCGGCCGCCGCCTGAGGCGACAGGCCCGACCGTGAAGATCGCCATCATCGGCCACCGCGGCGTGCCCGCGCGGTACGGCGGGTTCGAGACCTGCGCCGAACAGGTGGGCCGGCGCCTGGCCGCGCGGGGCCACGACGTCACCGCCTACGGCAGGGCGCGGTACTACCCGGAGCGTCCACGCGAATTTGCGGGCATGCGACTGCGCATGCTGCCCTCCATGCCGGGGAAGCACGTGGAGACGTTGAGCCACACGGCGGTGGCCGCCTGGGGCGCGCGGCGCCACGACGCCATCATCTGCATGGGCGTGGGCAACGCCCCGATAGTGCGACTGCTGGAAGCGGCCCATCACCGGACCGTCTTCAACGTCGACGGCGCCGACTGGCAGCGCGCCAAGTGGAGCGCGCCCGCGGCCGGATACCTGCGCGCCTGCGAAGGGATGGCCGCGCGCGGGAGCAGCACCCTGGTCGCCGACGCGCAGTGCGTGGCCGCTTACTACCGCGCGCACTTCGGCCGCGCGACGGAGGTGATCCCGTACGGCGCCGAGCCGCCGGCGGACCGCGGCGTGGACGTGCTGCGCCGCTTTGGCCTCGAACCAGGGCGCTACGTCATGTTCGCCGGCCGGCTCGTGCCCGAGAACAGCGTCCACGACTACCTCGACGGCGCCCGCGTCGCCGCGCTCGGCATCCCAACCGTGGTCGTCGGCGACGCCACCTACGCGTCGGCCTACATCCGCGAACTCCGGGCCCGCGCGCAGGAGGGGACGGTGTTCACGGGGTACCAGTTCGGCGCCGCCTACCAGCAGCTGAGCGCGCACGCCGCCATCTTCGTGCTCGGCGCCCGCGTGGGCGGCACGCATCCCGCGCTGCTCGAGCAGATGGCTGCGGGGAACTGCGTCCTCGCCGTCGACACGGAGTCCAACCGCGAGGTCCTGGGCGACGCCGGCCTGTACTGGAGCCACCCGGACGACCTGGCGCGCGCGCTGGTGCGGTGCTGGCGGGACGAGGCGCTGCGCGCCGAGCTTGGCGCGGCAGCGCGCGCCCGCCAGGTCGCACGGTACGACTGGGACGCGGTCACCTCTCGGTACGAGGACCTCTGCCAGGAGATCGCGGCGCAGAAATGATGACGCGACCCGAGGTGCGCGTCGGTTTCGATGCCCACCACCTGGCCCAGCCGCACACCGGCAACGGCGTCCACACGGCGGGCCTCCTGCACGCGCTTCGGAGCGGCGCCGCGGCGGCGAGGATCCGGCTCCGCGCCTACGGGCCGTCGCAGGACCGTGAACTGTCCGGGTCGCGGGCCCGGCGCGTCCTTTACGACTATGCCCACCACGCCCGCGTGGACCGGCTCGACCTGCTGCACACCCAGTACACCGCGCCGGCCTGGTCGCCTGTGCCCTTCTGCATGACGATCCACGACGCCGCGTTCGCCCGGCCGGGCACGCCCGACTTCTCGCGCGCGAGGCTCATCGCGTGGCGCTGGCAGGCGCGCCGCGCGGCGGCGGTGATCACGGTCTCCAACGCGGCGCGCGACGACCTCGTCGGGGCGCTCCGGCTGGACGAGACGACCGTCCGCGTCATCCCCAACGGCGTCACCCGCGTCGAGCCGACGCCGGTGGAGAGCGACCGCATCGCCCACGCGCTGCGCACGGCGCAGCGCCCGCTCATCGCGTACATCGGCAGGCTCGCGGCGCGCAAACGCGTGCCGCTGCTGCTGTCCGCCTTCGAGCTCTTCCGGCAGGGCTCCGGCGGGACGCTGGTCGTCGCCGGCGCGACCGGCGGCGAAGCGCGGGCCGAGCTGCTGGCGCGGCAGGCGGAAGGCGTGATCCGGCTCGAATCGCTCACGGAAGGGGAGAAGTGGGCGCTGCTGGACGGCGTGGACGCGTTCGCCTTCCTCTCCGAGTACGAGGGTTTCGCGCTGCCCGTCGTGGAGGCGATGCTCGCGTCCGTCCCCGTCGTCGTCACCCCGGACCCGGCCGTGCTGGAGGTGTCGCACGGCAAGGTCATCGTTGCCGAGGACTCCCCGGCATCGGTCGCGGAGGCGCTCAGCCGCGCCGTTGACGCCCGCGATGGCGTGCTTGTCCGGCAAGCCGTCGAGGTCGCTGCGACATACACGTGGGACAAGGCGGCGCGCGCCACGCTGGCGCTCTACCGCGAAATCGCCGGTCGCTGAGCCGCGCGCCTCGGGCACCCGGGTAGATTGTGGCGATGCCGACAACGCTCACGCCCGCCGAGCTGATCCGCGAGCCGCCGCTCGTGCACGCCGACGGGTTCGGCGCCCCGACCACGTACCAGCTTGCCACGCGCGTGCTCGAGTACCTGGCCACGGTGGTACAGGCGGGCGACGCCACGCTGGAAACGGGTGAGGGGGTCAGCACGATCCTCTGCGCGATGCTGGGCGCCCGCCACACGTGCGTGACACCCAACGGCGACGCGGTCGGCCGCATCCGCGCGTACTGCGACAGCCACCACATCTCGCTCGACCACGTGACCTTCGCGATGGGCCTCTCCGAGGAGGTCCTCCCGACCCTTGGCGACGCGCCCCTTGACCTCGTCGTCATCGACGGCTCGCACAGCCTGCCGGCGACATTCATCGACTGGTACTACGCGGGTCGCCGCCTCCGCGTGGGCGGCCTCGTCGTGGTCGACGATGTCCAGCTGTGGCCGTGCGCGCTGCTGGCTGAGTTCCTCGAGAGCGAGCCGATGTGGCGCGAGGTGTTCAGCGAACCCGGGCGCACGCGCGTCTTCGAGCGCACGCAGCCCGGCGAGCTCATCCGCCACTGGCAGCTGCAGCCGCTCGTCGTCGCCGAGACAGAGCGGCGCAGCCACCCGATGTCTCGAACCCTTGGGACGAAGGCCGGCAACGCGTGGCGCCTGCTCAGGGCCCGTCGCTACAGCACGATTCTCGAGAAGGTGCGGAAGAACCTTCAGGGACGCTGAACCGCGTGTCGCTGGGCGGCGAGCATTCGAAGAGCACCGCCACCTACGGAGTCGCGGCGGGACCGCGCGTCCTGGTGTCGGGCCCGCCGCGCTCCGGCACCACGTGGATCGCGCAGGGTCTCGCGGAGGCGATGGGCGCGGCGTACCTACACGAGCCCGACAACCCGGATGTCGACCCTCTTGGCTGGCTCACCGTGCGGCGTCACGGGCTGTGCGCGGCGCTGGAGCCAGGAGACCGCGATGACGCGATGGAGACGCTCTGGGACCTCGCCTTCAGCGGCGGCTGGACCAAACCCCGCATTGACGCTGTGCGCGCCGGTCTCGCGATGCTTGGCGTCGCGGCGGCGGCACCGCTGGTCCGCGGCGCCGCCCGCGCGACCCTGGCTATGCGCCGCCACGAGCGAGGCGCGGTGGTGGTGAAGAGCGTCAACCTGGCCTTCGCGCTGGACTGGATCGACGCGCGTTACGCCCCCGCCATGGTCCTGGTTCGCCGTCACCCGCTCGATATCGTGGCGAGCTGGCTCGAGCGCGGCTGGGGCTTCGGTGCGCACCTCTATGCGGACGAAGAATCTCGTTGGCTCGCACGCCATGTGAGCAAGTCGACTGCAGTGCCTGAGGTGCCACGCGACCCCGGTCCGGCGCAGGTTGCCTGGTGGATCGGCGTGCTGCTGCGTGTCCAGGAGCTCGCGGCGGCGGCGCACCCAGCGTGGATCACCATCTCCCACGACCAGGCATGCGTCGACGCCGAGGGTGCGTTCGGAGCGGCGCTCGAGCAGCTGGGGGTGAAGCCCGGCCCGTCCCTGCGGCGCTACATCGACAGCACTGACAGCTACGGGACGGCATACGAGGTGAAGCGCAACCGTCGCGAGCAGCCGGGCAGCTGGCGCAAGAAGCTCACCGAGCCGCAGGTCACCGAGGCTGTTGCCATCCTCCGCGACTTCCGAGGGGCCGGGTTCGCGGACAGGCTGGACAGCTGACGGCCCTCCAGCGGGGACCTGTCGGTCAGCCTCCGGTCACGCGCACCCAGAACGAGTGCCCCGCGACGGCGTATTCAGGGACCCCGGACGAGTCCTCGTAGTAGCCAAGCAGCCCGAGATCCCGCCAGAGCGGGGTGAGTACCGCCCGCAGCTCAGCGTCGACGTGGCAGTAGAACGCTGGGAGAACCACCTCGAACCGCCGCGACAGCAGGAGCGCCGACGCCAGGAGGTACTGCTCGTTGTAGGCCCGACCAGCCCAGTCCGGGCGGTAGTCCCAGGGGATGAAGATGTCGTGGAGGTGCACGAGTACGCCGGGCGCCAGCCTCGGCATGACCTCCAGCCAGAGCACCGTCACATCGCTGTTCATGAAGGCCTGGTGCGAGCTGTCGACGAACAGGACGTCACCGGGAGCGAGGTTCAACAGTTGCGGGTCCGTGGCGGCCTCCTCGAGCGGGGCTCGCACGACGCTGTCGCACAGAGCGTCAACGTCTGCGCGTGGGGCCGGGTCGATCGAGACCAGGCGCGTGGAGAGCGCTCCGTCCGTGATCGCCCGGCGGGCGAAACGCGTGGACTGGCCAGAACCAACCTCCACGATCACCCGCGGCTGACGGGTGCGGAGCAGCGCGTAGAGGACGGCCCCATCGAGGCCGAAGAACCAGGGGTTGTCCCAGCGCGGGGACCGTTCCGTGTCAGGTGCCCGCACCGGGATGCGGGCAAGGTCTTCGCGGTACCGCAGCGTGTCGGCCAGGACCGAGTGGAACCGGCGGCGCTCGCCATGCAGCAGGGCCTCAAGCTCGGGGTGGGCCGGACCGCCCCAGCCGTAACGCGCGCGGGCCACACGGGGGTACTCGTGCGCAACCTCGGGTCTCTCGTTCATGGGCCGTAGCTATATTGCGGGACGGACATGACGGGCGTGGCCCTCTCCGCCGGCGTGGCGCTCCTGGCTGCCCAGACGGCAGCGGTGATCGATCTCTCGTATCGTGTCGCGCGGCGTTGGTGGCCCGGCGACCGGCTCGGGACGGCGACGGCGACCATCCTGCTGTCGATGGTGGCGGTCATCGTGTTGCTGGAGGTGCTCGGCACCGCCGGGCTGCTCGACGAGGTCTTCGTCGGCGCCGCGGTGGTGGTCGCGTGGCTCGGGGCGCGGCGGCTGACGCGGGCCATGCCACCGCCGCCGGCAATGGAGGGCCGGAGTCACGCGCCGCGTGTATGGATCGCGGTCCCGGCAATCTGCCTGCTCTGGCTGCTGACGGCGTGGGCCCTCACGGCGCTCGCACATCCCCGCCCTGAGTTCGACGTCGTCGCCGGCCACCTGCCCGTGGCAGTCCAGTGGCTCCAGGCGGGAAGCACGCGGATCATGCCCTACGTCTCGCCTGTCTCGATCGAGGCCCGCTACCCGGGCAACAGCGAGTTGCTGGCCCTCTGGCTGATGTTGCCTGTCCACCGGGACTTCCTGGTCCAGCTGGCCAGCCTGCCCGGCACCGCCCTGACCGCCTGCGCCGTCGCCCTGGCGGCGCGAGAGCTCGGCGCCCGCCCCGTCGCGGGGTATGCCTGTGCGTTGCTCGTGCCGACGCTCCCGGCGGCGCTCCGGATCCTCGTCGGTACCAACATGGAGGACATGACCCTCGCGGGAGGCGTCGCAGCGGCCGCGGCGTTCACCGCGGTCGCGGCCCGGCGGCCTAGCGGGGCGGCGCTCTTCTGCGTCGGCCTCGCCGCGGGCCTCGCGGTCGGCACCCGCTACGCGGGCCTGCTCGCAACCCCGGCGGTCCTGGCGCTTGCGCTGGTTGTCGTGGCCAGGGGAGCGAGGGCGCCCGCCGGCATCGTCAGGGGGGTTGGGTGGATCGCCGCCGGGGGGCTCCTCACCGGCGCCTACTGGTACCTCCGCAACCTGTGGCTCACCGGCGACCCGGTGTTCCCGCAATCGGTGCCCTGGCACCACGTTCAGCTGGCCGAGACGGCGTTGTTCCCTTACCTCGCCTCGTACCTGCAGCTCGGCTGGGCGCCGGCGGACTGGGCTCGGGCCGCCGGTGACGCGTGGACCAGCCAGGGACCTGTCTTCATCCTCCTGGTCGTAGCCCCTCTGCTGCCCCTCGCCACGGCGACCTGGCGGCGGGAGCGAGACTGGGTCCGTTGGCTGTGGGCGCTCGCCCCCCTGGCCACGTTGATGCTCGGATTCGTGGCGTTGCCGGGCAGCGCGGGGTTCAGGATCGACGGCCGCCTCGATCCCGGGACCCAGCTGCTGACGCTGCGGTACGCCATAGCGGTCCTTCCGGTCAGCGCCGTGGCCCTCGCCGTCGAGGTCTCGCGCCTGGACCCCCAGGTCTGCGCCCGCCTGTGCGCGGCAGGGATGGCGGTGGTCGCGGCCGTCAGCGCGACGATGACCGTCGTGCCGACGTCACCGGCGCGCACCCTTGGCCTCGCCACGGCCGCGCTCGCGCTGCTCGTCGTCGGAACAGCGGTCGCCGCGGTGTGGCTCAGGCCTCGACCGCGCGTGACCGCGCTCGGCGCGCTGGCCCTGGTTCTTCTCGCCGCGCCGGCGGCGCCGCGCTGGGCGACCCACTACGACGGCCTGCGCGCCGCGGCAGGCATGCCCGTGGTTGATGCCGCGACGCGGCTTGGTCCGGCGGACGGCTCGGTGGCGGTGGCCGGGTTCTGCGAGATCTACGGTCTCTACGGCGCGGACCTGCGGCGTCGGGTCGAGTACCTGACGGGCGACGACACCGGCTTCACCCGCCCGCTGGCCACGACGTATGGGGCATGGCTCGACTCTCTGCGGTCGCGCGGCGTCACCGCCCTGGTGGTCTCACGGGACGCCTGTTTCAACAACCTGAGCCCCACCGCGCAGGCGGTCTGGGCCGCGTCGCATCCGGACGTGTTCGTGCCCGTGTACCGCAGCGGCGACACGGTCCTGTATCGCGTCAACCTGGCGCGCCAGGCCATCGCCCGCGACGGCTCGCCTCGCTGCGGACGCGCGCTTGGCGCCGGCGCCGGTTACGCCGACGGCCTGGCTGCCTTCGCCTCTCTCCGGACGGGCGCGTCGTGGACCTGGTGCTCGAGCTCACGCTTGAGCGCCGCCGGCTCGGTCTCGCCGACGGAGCCGCCGAGGTAGGACGCGACCAGCGCGGGGTCGTCCTTCAGGCTCTCGCTGTCGCGCGAGATCACCACCTCGCCCTTGGAGAGCACGTACGCGCGCTGCGTGTTGGCGAGCGCCAGCGGCACGAACTGTTCCACCAGCAGGATGGACGTGCCGCGCGCGTTCACCATGCGCAGCACGTCGAACAGCTGCTCCACGATCTTCGGCGCCAGGCCGAGGGACAGCTCGTCGACGAGGAGCAGCTTCGGGTTCGACATCAGGGCGATGCCGGCGGTGAGCATCTGCTGCTCACCACCCGACAACGTCCCCGCCTTCTGGTGGCGTCGCTCGCGCAGCTTGGGGAAGGCGTCGTAGACCTCTTCGAGGTGCGTGTTGAACGCCCTCTTGTTCCGCTTCTTCTGCGGGAAGAACCCGAACCGCAGGTTCTCCGCGACGGTCAGCTGCGCGAACAGGTCGCGCCCCTCTGGCATCTGCGCGATGCCCAGGCTCACGACCTGGGGTGGGGTCATCCCGTCGATGCGCTTGCCGTCGAAGATGATCTGGCCGGAGTGCGGCCGGACCAGCCCGCTGATGGCGCGGAGGGTGGTGGTCTTGCCGGCGCCGTTGGCGCCGAGGAGGGCCACCATCTCGCCCCTGGCGATCTCGATGTCGATGCCGCGCAGGGCAGGCACGAGGCCGTACCTGACGTGGCAGTGCTCGATCTTGAGGATCGACTGCCCCGCGACCGGGGCGACAGCCGGCTCGGGCGCCATCGCCACCGCCATCAGACCGCCTCCTCCGACGCGCGGCCCAGGTACGAGGCGATGACCTCGGGGTGCCGCTGGATCGCGGAAGGGGTGCCTTCGGCGATCAGCCGGCCCTGGTCGAGCACGTAGATGTAGTCGCACAGCCGGACCACCATGCTGACGTCGTGCTCGATGACGAGCAGCGTGATGCCGATACGGCGCAGGAACCGGAACCACTCGATCAGCCGCTCGGTCTCGGCCGAGTCGAGGCCCGAGGCGGGCTCGTCGAAGCAGACGAGGCGGGCACCGGTCACGAGCGTGCGCGCGACCTCGACCAGGCGGAGCACCCCGAACGGCAAGCCCGCCACCCTGCGGTTGGCGAACTGCTCAAGGTCCATCAGCTTCAAGATCGCGCTGACGCGCGCGCGGGCCTCCGCCTCGCGCCGCCGCGCGCGGGCCGTCACGAAGAGCGAGCCCCACAGCCCGGTCCGGTTCTGCAGGTGGGTCGCGACCAGCAGGTTGTCGAAGACTGTGAGGTCGCCGAACAGCTGGAGGATCTGGAAGGTGCGCCCGACCCCAAGGGCGGCGCGGCGGTGCACAGGCCAGGTCGTCACGTCCCGACCGTAGAGCTGCACCTGCCCGGCTGTCGGCTGGTTCAGACCGAGGAGAGAGTTGAAGAGCGTCGTCTTGCCGGCGCCGTTCGGACCGATCAGCCCGACGATCTCACCTGCGCAGACCTGGATCGAGGCGTCGTTGACCGCCGTGAGGCCGCCGAATCGCACCGTCACGTGTTCGGCGGCGATGAGCACGGGTTCGCGCCGGCCGTCATCGAGCGCTGTGCCCGCGACCTGGGCGGGCGCCGCCATGCCGGCCACCAGTGTGGCCAGGGGGATCGGCTCGAGCTTCGCCGGCTCGGCCCCCGTGGCGCCGCCGCGAAGCACGCGCAGCCGCGGACGAGGCCATGCGGCGGCGATCCGGGCGGTGACCTGGTTGGCTCGGGCGGCGAACAGCCGGGGCCGGGGCTTGCTCTCGGCCGCCGCGACTTCGACCGGCTCCACTCTCACCGGTGCCTTCCGGCCGGCCGCCGGTGCCTGCCGGCGTGACACGCGGAGCCGCGTGACGAAAATGGCGCGGGCGCGCGCGAACGGCGCACCCGCGCGCGCCAGCCATGGCAGTCGCTGTCGCATGCGTGTCGCCCAGAGGACCTGCAGGCGCTCAGGCAGAGCGCCCAGGCCGCCCTGGAAGAAGAGCAACACGACGATCAAGAGACCCGCCGAGATGAGGTCCAGGTAGTCAGCCAGCTTCGGGTACCGCACAAACACCTCGCCGACAAGCCCAGCGAACAAGGCCGACGACGCGATCGCGCCGCCTATGCTGCGCAGTCCGCCGACGACGGCGATGGAGAGGAAGAACAAGGACTGGACGAAGGTGAACTGGTCCGGGGTGACGCTTCGCGACGCTGTCATCGTCAGCGCGCCCCCGAGCCCTGCCAGCGCCCCGGCGCAGGCGAAGCCCAGCAGCTTGAAACGCATCACGTCGATACCCAGTGACGCGGCGGCCACCTCCGACCCCCGGACGGAGGCGAAGGCTCGTCCGATGCGAGAGTCACGCAGGTTCGCGACACTGTAGAGCGAGAAGGCGGCGACGGCCAGCGCGATGAAGTAGATGACCCGCAGGTCGCCGAGGTCGAAGTAGGGGAGGGTGCCCGGCGTGCCGACCGCCTCGAAGCCGATCGACACCCCGCTCTGGCTCGGCACGAGCCAGTGCTGGACGAAGAGGTACTGGTCACACAGGTACGCGAATATGAGGGTCGCGACCGCGAGGAACAGCCCGCGCACGCGCAGCGCGACGAGTCCAATCGCCACCGCGGTCACGACGCCGGCCGCCGAACCGACGATCAGCGAGAACGGGAAGTGCACGCTGAACCTGTTGATGAAGAGCGCGCTCGTGAACGCGCCAACCCCGACGAGGGCGGCCTGCGCGAGGGAGATCTGGCCCACGAGCCCGACGAGGAGGACGAGGGAGAGCGTGATGACGAGGTACTCCGATGCCAGGACCACTGTGTTGAGGTGGTCGAGCGAGATGTGCGGGATGAAAGGCAGCACGAGGACGGCGAGCAGGACCAGCGTCACCCGCAGGCCGGTGCCCAGGCCGACGCTCGAAACCGCCCGAGCGGGCTCGACCTCAGCCGCCGCGGCCGCGGGCGCCTCCGCCGCCGGCATGGCTTGTGCCTGCGCGCTCACAGCGCGTCCCTGACCTCACTGGTCGAGAGCCGGATGCCGCGCAGTGCCATCACGACGAGCGCGAGCACGCCGAGCGCGAGCTCGGGGGTGCCCTGCCCCTGGACGACCGTCCCAATGCCGGGCAGCCCCGAGAGCGCCGGGACCATACCCTGCACCACGCCCACGATCACCGCCCCCAGGCACACGCCCGGCAGGCTGTCGAGGCCGCCGATGAGGGCGGCGACGAAGGCCGGCAGCACCCCGAGCGAGATGCTGAAGGGATCCAGTTCGGTGGCCGCCGAGAGCAGGATGCCTGCCAGGGCGGCGAGCGCACCGCCCAGGATCCACGCGAAGGCCGCCGTCCTGTCGGGGTCGATGCCACGCAGCGCGGCTCCGCGCCGGTTCTGCGCCGCGCCGCGCATTGCGAGACCGAGGTCGGTGAACTGGAACAGCGCGAAGAGCGCGGCCCCGCCGATTATCGCGATCGGAAAGATGCCGATCAGGTCGAACGGCACCCGGCCTTCGAAGAGCTTGATCGCCCCTACCGGGATCACCCTCGGCTCGCGCACTGGCAGCGTGCCCCAGACGCGGGAGGCGAGGGCGATGGAGAGAGTCAGCGCCGCGACCGTGCCGACGGTCTGGGCCGTCGGTCCCGCCTGGCGCAGCCGGCGCATGAAGACGCGCTCGAGGAGGACCCCGAGAAGGCAACCGCTGGCGATCCCGGCGAGCAGGCCGAGGGGCGTCGGGAGATGCCAGAGCGAGAACTGGTACGCGACAAACGCCGCGCCCATCGCCATCGCTCCGTGCGCGAGGTTCAGGACCCGTGAAGCCTGGTAGATGACCGTGATGCCAAGGCCCAGCAGGGCGTACGTGCCCACGAGTGGCAGCGACAGGACGAGGTACAGGATGGCGGTGTGCATTCTGTCCTAGAAGTCCTGTCCGCGCGCCGGGTCTGGGAGGAACTGGGTGGCGAGGTAGTTCCACCCGTTGAAGCTGCCGGAGGCGTTGTCCGCGAACGCCGCCATGCCGGCGTTGGCCTCACGCGGGAACCCGTTGCCGTAGTGCAGCGGCCCGGACGCCAGTCCGAGGTCGAACGAGTCCGCGTTTAGCTCGTCGCGCAGGTTGGCGCGGGTCAAAGGCAGCCCGTGGTTCTGCAGGCGCTTGACCGCCTCGATGAACAGCCTCGTGCCGAGGTATGCGCCCTGGGTGAACTCGTTGTGCGGGTCGCACGACGGGCAAGCGGCCTTGAGCGACTGGGAGTACGTGTAGACCGGCGCCTCGGCGTCAAACGGCTGGATCGCGGCGTGGTAGCCGGTCCAGACGGTCATGCCGCCGCACTCCGCCGCGCACTGCTGCGCGAACTTGTCGTCGAACAGCGGCTCGCCGCCGAACAGCTGCTTGTACCAGGTCGCCTTGCCTGCCTGCTTGTAGCTGCTCTCCCCGCTCATCCATGTGCTCATGGGCGCGGGCTCGAGCAACATGACGACCGCGTCGCATGCCGGCGTGCATCCCTTGTTGAAGGCGACGATCGAGTCAGAGTCGCTCGTCTGGTCGGCGCTGATGCCGCAGAACCGCGATCCGTCGGGGCAGCCGTCCTTGTCGTAGCCGGGGATGTGCTGGCCCGTCAGGCGGAAGACTTCGTTGTCGAACGCCTTGGCGCCCTCCGACCCGAAGCGGTACTTCGTGTCGTACACGATGCCGAAAGACTTGGCCCCCAGCTTCTTGACGGCATAGTCGGCGATGATGTGCATGTTCGTGACGGTGGAAGCCGCCACCGGCCAGACCCACGGGTCGCTGTACTGGTCCTTGAGCATCCCGTCGGTGCCGACCACGGGGATGCCGGCCCGGTCGATGGTGCCGGTGCTGAGCGCCCCGGCGAGGCCCTCCGAGTCCGGCTCCCCGACGAGGGCGAAGACGCTGCCACTGTTGATGTAGCTGCTGATGTCGTTGTTGCCCTGGGCTTGCACCCAGCCGGTGTTGATCGTGCTGAGGCTGACGTGGCGACCGCAAAGGCCCCCACTGGAGTTGACCTCGTTCACGGCCGCTTGCATGCCGCTGGCCGCCTCACCGAGGAAGCCTGAGCCGATGCCCGTGTCGACGATGGTGCTGGCCACGTGGAGTTCTGTCGCGGTGACGCCGGCGTCGGTCGCGCCGCCGTTGTGGCCGCCGGCGCAGGTGATCCCCGCGCTGCCCTTCTGGGCCGGCCCGGTGGTCGTGGTCGTCTGGCCGCCACCCTGGGACGACGGGCCGCCCTGCGTGCCGGCAACGTCGTTACCGGCGGTCCCGGTCTGGCCGATGACCTGCGTCGACGTCTTCCCGTTGACGTACTGTGGCGCGATCGCGAATGCGCTCAGCGCCAGTAGCGCCAGCAGGCCGATGATCGCCGGAATCCAGCCGACCGGCGGCGGAAACGCCCCCCGCTGCTTCACTGTGTCAGGCCGGGCCAACCCGGTTCACCCCGCTGTAGACGAACCATGTCCACCTCCGTCGTGACATGACAATTGGCAAACCCAAGAGAAGCCAGAGACCGAACATCTGCAGTGCGGCGAGCGGCGATCGAAGCAACCACCCGATCCCGCTGAGCACCTGGCTGACCACGCGCCGGAGGATGTCGCCGGCTGTTCCCGGAGTATGGTGCCCCGGCGTCCCGGGCACGAAGAGAGTCGTCGGCACGCCACTGTCCTGGAGGGCCTGGCTCAGCTGCACGGTGTCCAGCTCGCCGGACGTGGGCGGCGGGATCACGGTGAACCCGCGCTCGGCGTCGACCTCGGCGCCCGCCAGGTCGGTGATTTCCCGCGCCCGTGTCGGCGCGCCGTCGCGCCAGTCGAACACGATGAACCGAATCGCGGGCAGGATCGTCGACTCCTCCTCCGTCATCGAGTTGAACTGCTGGTCGCCGTACTGCTGGCCCAGCGTGGACTGGACGGCGCTGAGATAACCTCCCGGCGAGCCCTGGCAGGTGACCCCGCCGCGGTAGCGGTCGCCAGTGCAGCCATTGGCGTAGCGCGCGTCCATCTCGGGCAGAACGACGTAGAACCGGCTTGGTTCGATCGCGTTCAGCTGGTCGCGCAAGGCATACGCATCGCAGGTGGAGGTGCAGAGTGCGGTCCCGTCGAGCGAGGCGCCGTCGATTTGCACCACGTCGGTCACCGACGTGGTCCCCGGCTTGCCACCCGCCGCGGCGGTCGCCTTGTGCAGCACGTTGGAGAGGCTCAACGTGTGGCCGGGCAGCGCGATGTCGATGCCGCCTGAGCTCGCCTCGGTGGTGACGCTGACCGGGCCGTCGGCGCGCGGGGCCGTGAGGCTGCTCCGGGTCGCCGCATGGGCCACCGTGAAGACGGGAGCGCCGGCGCCGACCTGCGATCCCTGGAGCACCGCGCCCGCGCTCAGCGGCGCCTCGGAGCTGCAGTCGGCAGTGGCTGACGCAAACGAGCTGGACCCTGGGACGGCGGAACCGTTCGCGTACCAGCCGCCCTGTGTGGCCTTCGCCGTGCCGTCGGGATTGGGACAGACCGCGTCCTGGAAGGGCCATGTCTGGCTCGTGGCCGGCGGCGATGGAGCCCCCGATGGAACCGGAAGCCCGGGGATCGGCTCGCAGGGAACCGCTCCGTCGCCGGCCGTGCAGTCGGGCCGACCGACGCAGGTCTGTAGTGACGTGACGCCGGTGCACTCGTTGAGGCTCGACGCCGACGTACCGGTCCCGTCGGCCAGCGAGGACGCGTCGCCGAGGTCGCGGTGGTCACGGCTCGACAGCTGGACCACCGCGGCTCCCATCAGGTCGCTGCTCTGGCCAAACGGCAACTGGATCGGCTGCTGCGCCGCCAGGTTGCTCACCGCCGCGGTGGTCCCGCCCACGAAATCGGAGTGGAAGCCAAAGCCGCGGCCGGTCGCGCCGTACACGGCGCTCACCGTGGACCCCGGGGCCACGGGGCCGTGAATCGTGTTCGCATCGACCGAGTTCACCGGCGGGTCCTGGGTGACGGTGGTCGTGTCGGCCAGCACGGTGAACGCGGGTAGGTGCCCGGTCGCGTTGAGCACGTCGTAGTCGGGATCCAGGTTCGCGAGGATCCTGCGGTAAGGATGGCCGGCATCGGCCGGCAAGACCGCCCACTCGCTGCCCGCCCCCGGCTTGTTGAACACGGGGAAGCGCAGCCCCGGCGACAACGGCGTACGGCGTGCGTCCACCGCAGTCATTCCGAGCGTCGGCGTGTCCAGGTACATGCGACCGCTGGACGGGTCGATGCCGACGCCGGTTCGCCCCTCATCGTGCGAGTCCGAACCGGCCTCGGCGCTTCCGACAAAGGTTCCAGAGCTGCCGCGGCCGGCACCGGCCGGGTGCCCCTGGTAGATCAACATCGTCACCGTCCCCTGCGCCTGGGGGAAGATGAGCCGGTCGCTGCCCGCCTCGAAGACGCTGTCGTTGAGCGGCCCGGGCGAGACCGCGGCGCTTTCGACGCCGTCGGGGCACTCGGTGGCAGGGGCCGCGCAAGCCTTGCCCGCGGCGTCTTTCGATCCAAGCTCGACCTTCACCACGCCGCTGCCAGCAATGTTCTCGACCTCACCGGCGACCAGGCCGGAGAGGTCGCACGGCACGTACACCGCCGCCTCGCTCGTGGCGTGGTACGCCTGGGCGACATTGTTGACGAACGTGCCGTAGACGGGTCCGTAGCAGTCCGACACAGGAGTCGTCCAGAGCATGACGGCGTGCCCGGCGGCCAGGCTCGCCTTCGCGCTGTAGGCGGTGACCGCGAACGAGTTCGGGATCGTCCCGCCGCTTACGCGCTGATCGGTCAGCACGATGATCTGGTCACCGGTCGGATACCAGCTCGTGGACAGGACGGTCGTGGACGCGAGGTTCGACGGCACGGCGGTCGGCACCTTGATCGGCCAGGTCCCGAGAATCCCAAGCGTGCGCTCGGAAGCCACGAGGATGCCCGTCCGGTTGGCTGAGGGACCCAGGAGCAGCTGGTCCTGGGGGTCGATGACCGCGTCTTGTGTCGCGAAAGTCGTGGCACTGCCGATGCTGTTGCCAAACTGCATCGTCGGGTTGCACTTGAGCTTCCCGCCGGATATCGGCCCGACAGTCGCGCCCGTGTCGTAGTCCTCCGTTATGTAATGCGTGCACTGGTCCTGGATGTTGAAGAACACGAGTAGATGGTTCTGGACGTCCGGGATCACCGTCGTGTACGTCGTCCCGTTGCTCCCGCTCATCGGAGCGAAGTGTGGGTTCTGCAGCTGTCCCACGGCGGCGATGGTGTCAGGAGGCGGCAGAGCCGACGCGCTGGGCCCCGCCGCGCTTGCGGGCTGCTCGGGGCTGACGAGGCCCCCTGCCCCGGCCAGGAGCATGGCAGCGGTCGCCAGCGCGCGCGCGCGCCGGCGGGGAGGTGGGTTGGTCGCGGTAGTCGTGATCTTCATCTCCAAAGGTCACCGGCCGCGGGTATACGCCAATACCTGACCCGCTGTGGGTCAGCCCCGATCCCGAGACGGTGCTCACCTACCAAGACGAACGGCGGCCCGATTTACTACAAACTCTCTTGCCCGCGTGAGAGAACGGACCAGCAGTATGAGCGCGGGGACGGGGAAAAAAAAGAGGGGCGACCGCGGCGGCCGCCCCTCCTGGTGAGAGCCGTCGTCAGCTCGAGACAGTCAGGACGACAGTGCCTGTGACGTTGAAGCCGTTGACGCAGAGGCTGTTCGCCCCGGGCGGCTGCGCGAACCCGCCCGGGTTGCCTGTGTTGGCGGGGTTCCGCGGCGTTATCTGGACGACGCCCGCCGCGCCGTCATGATTGGTGTCGTTGGCCTGGGCGACGAGCACGCCCAGGCCGGCCGCGAAGATGATGGCCTGGACGTTGGCCTGGTACTCGAACCCCGTGTAGTTGGGCCCGCCCCACACCTGGGCCGCGCTCGCCCCCACGATGGACCCGACTATCCCGGTGCCGCAGACGACGTTGATGTATTGACCCTGAGACTGGCTGCTGCACTGGTAGACACCCGTGGTCGGCAGGACGGTGGTCTCGTTGTTCGCCACGGTCCAGACGCAAGAGTCGCTGCCGAGCTGGTTCGGGTTGTAGTAGCTGTAGGCCTGGGGGCCGACGCCGAGGGTACCGTTGCCCACCCAGTAGACGGGGTCCACGGAGGAGGCGTTGGCGAACACGATCACGGCCCCGCCGCCGGAGGCGGCGCTCGCTCCCGCGCCACCCGCGAGAACCGACGCGGCGCCGAGCAGGCCGGCGAGGAGTACCGCCGGGACGCGCATCTTGAAGGGCATCTGGAGTTCGCCTCCTTGACCTGGCCGGCATCTCACCGGCATCCGTAATACAAGACGAAGGAATCGCGAATTTACTTCATTCCCTCGCATGAGAAAAGAGGGGCGGCCCGAAGGCCGCCCCTCTTCTCGGGATCGCTGGGCTAGCTCGACGCCGTCGCGAGGACCGCGCCGGAGACGTTGAAGCCGTTGACGCAGAGGTTGTTCGGTCCAGGGCTCTGCGCGAACCCACCCGGGTTGCCCAGGTTGGCAGGGTTCTTGGGCGAGATCTGGACGACGCCCAGTGCGGCGTCATGGTCGGGGTCGTTGGCCTGCGCGACGAGCACGCCGAGGCCGTTGACGAAGACGATGGCCTGGATGTTGGCCGTGATCGTAGCGCCGGTGTACCCGGGCTGCGAGTAGATGTTGGCAGCGCTGGCCCCCACGACCGAGCCGACAAGGCCGGTGCCGCAGACGACGTTGATGTAGGAACCGTTGGACGTGCCGCTGCAGTTGTAGGCGCCAGTCGCCGGCAGCACGGTGCTGCCCCCGTTGGCCACGGCCGCGGTGCAGGTGTCGCCGCCGCCCTGGTTCGGGTTGAAGTAGTTGTAGGTCTGGGCGCTGACGCCGAGCGAGCCGTTGCCGACCCAGTACACGGCATCGACCGAGGAAGCGTTCGAGAACGCGATGGCCGCCGCGCCGCCGCCGGCAGCATTGGCGCCCACGCCGCCCGCGAGAAGCGAGGCAACGCTCACAACACCGGCGATAAGCGCCGCCGGTACGCGATTCTTGAAGGTCATTGTTGGGATTTCCCCTCCTTTCAACCGGGCCGGCTTCTCACCGGCTTCCGTACACCAAGACGAACGAGCCGCGGTTTTGCAACAAGGGATTTTTCGATGGCCCTGTCCGCCCGCCCGGCTCGACCGCCCGACTGGCACGAATGCAGGACGGCGGCTTCCGCGCGAAGCACCGACCCGGTAGCTGCTACAAGTCGGCTTCAAGGGGTGTGCAAGGCGCGACGCAGGCGATAGACTGGCGCCCTTCTGCGATGAGGAGCGTGACCTTTTCCGCCGCGCGACTTCCGCGCGTCCGTCGCCGGTTGCGGCTTGCCGGCGCCGCGGCAGCTGCCGTATCGGCGTTGCTGGTGCCCTTCGCCGTCAACGCTGCCACCCCGCCGCCCTCCGCCATCGGCGCCGAAGACGTGTTCCACATCGCCGTCTCGCCGGCATACAAGGACACCGGCCTCGTCGCCGTGATGTCGTCGAACCCGGGCAGCAACACCGTCCACCTCTGGATCAGCCACAACGGCGGCAGCACCTGGCAGCTCGCGCCGGCCAACGGCTGGAACCACAACAAGCCTGTGATCGCGGTCGACGGCAACGGCCACGAGATCCTCTTCTCGGTGGCCTCGACGCTCGAACGGAGCGACGACTACGGCAATACCTGGACCGATGCCGGCGGGGGACCGGGCGCCATCCCGGCCGTCACGCCGACATTCGCGAGTGACGCGACCCTCGCGGTGGCCGGCAAGGCGGCCGGGGGCAAGCCGGACTACGCGTGGCACCACGGGAGCGCGTCGGACGTCGCCGGCTCGGGCGGGGCCTACACCGACTTCTCGTTCAACTACTCGCCGAATTTCCCCAGCGGTGGTCGGGGCGCCCCCGCCCTGCTCAACGCGATGGATAAGAACGGCCTGCCCATCATCCAGCGCTGCAACGCCGCGCTCACCTGCAGCGGCGCCGCCACGCTGCCTGGCGCGGTGACGTTCTCGGCACCCACCGCGCTCTACCCGTCCAGCACCTTCAGCACGGACGGCGTGGTTTTCGCCCAGTCCGGCCGCGGGATCTACAAGTCGCTTGACGGCGCGACCACGTTCACGGCGGTCCCGATCGTGCAGACCAACGGCGCCGCCCAGGCCACCCCGGGGCTGGCCCTCCAGCCGGGTTACACCGAAGGCGGACCGATCCGAACCCTGTTCGCTTCGGTGCTCGCCGTCTACACCGATCCCAAAAACCCGCACTCGACGGGGGGCGTCTACCGCAGCGACGACGGCGGCACGACCTGGGCGAAGACCGCGTCGAGCCCGCTCGACGGCGGGTCGAACGCGCTGGCCATCGCCCCCGACGGCAGGCTCTTTGCCGGCTACCTCGGCTCGTCGCAGGCGGGCTCGGCGCTCGGACTGCTCTGCAGCCCGGACGGGGGTGCGAGCTGGCGGTCCAGCTGCCCGTCCGTCGGGCACTACCAGCCCGGCACGACCCCCGTCGTCAAGCCATCGGTGAAGGCTTCGGCGTGCCCGTCCGCGGGGTGCTCACCCGTGGCGGTCGCCTCCGCGGCAGCGGCCAGCCCCAGTGCCACCGGCACGGCGGCGACAGGCGGCTCGGGCGGCGGCGCCGGCGGAGTCGGGCACGTGGGGAGCGCGGCCTCGTCGAGGGGCGCCGGCCCCCTGCCCGGGGTGGCCCTCGCCGTGGTCCTGGCGGCTGCCGCCGGGGGGGCGTTCTACTGGCTCTACTGGCGCCGTCGGGGCTCAGCCGCCGGATAGTCCGCGGGACGGCTCAGACGTTGCCGACCATGGCGAAGGTGACGTCGATGATGTTCATGCAGTACGCCGCCTGGCTCGTCGGCAGGCCGTAGGAGACCTCGCCGCCGCTGGGGAAGATGTTGATGACGCCGGCGAAGGCGGCCTCGACGCTGCCGGTGTCGTCGGCGTCACCGTCCGTGCCGTTCGTGGTTACCGTCCCGAGGCCGTCGACCGTGATGACGGCGAGGTTGAACAGGTTGTATGTCTCGCCACCGGCCTCGACCAGCTGCCCCCGCTGGTTGGACATCAGCAGCGTGCCGCAGGTGACGCCGGTGAAGGTGCCGCTCCAGCCGCCGCTGCAGGTGGTCGTCTGGGTGGGTTGGTTGGACTGCAGGGAGACGACGGCGCAGCCCGAGCCGACCTGGAAGCCGTAGGGCTCGGTCGACACCAGCTGCGGGCTATCGCAGGCCGCCAGCACCCAGCAGCTGTAGGCGTCCATGATCCCGCCGTTGTCGACGATCACGTCGTAATCGTTGCCGGCGGCCGCCGGCAGGCTGGCCCCGGCGACGGGCCCGAGCGCGACGACGAAACCGGCGAGGAGGAGGGCGAGTCTCCGCATCACCGCCTCCGCCGGCGCGCCGGCCGCCCCCTACTCGCCCCCGCTTCGCAAGTGCTCATGGGCGCACCCCCAAGATCGGCCCCTGATAACGGCACGGGCAACCCCCGTCACACACCTGGCACACTCCCGCAGGCGCATCCTAGGCCGGCGACAATGGCCATGCGCATCCGTATTTCCCACGCGTCGAGCCCCCAATAACTACGACCTTGCGTCCGGCGTGACGAGCCGCCCGGCTTACACTGGCGCGCGATGCGTCTCCCGGCGTGGCTGCGGCTGAGTCGCGCGGAGCTGGCGGTCCTGCTCGGGCTCGCGGTCCTCGCCGGCACCCCGCCCCTGTTGCTCGTCACGCAGGCGCGCGGGCGGGTCTTCAACGGCGCGGACGGCATGTACGGGTCCGGTGACATGCTGCAGTACATGGCGTGGGTCCGCGACGCCGCGACCCACTGGCTCGCCTCCAACCTGTTCCAGTCCGAGCCCGACCGCCACGTGTTCCTGCACCCGATGTTCGTCCTCTCCGGCGCCCTGGTGCGGATGGGCCTCGGCATCCAGCTCGCCTACATGGCGTGGCTGCCCGCGGGCCTCGTCGTGCTCTTTGCCGGGACGGTGGCGTTCTGCCGGCGTGTCGCCCTCCCGTCGGCGGGGGCGCGCGTGGCGGCGATCGTGGTCGCGCTCTTCTACTTCAGCCCGGTGGCGCCGCTTCTCGCCTGGGCCGGACTGGCCGGGAGCGCCGACCGCACGAGCACGACGGCCATCGGGGCGGAGGGCTTCAGCGCCGGGGCCTTGTGGGGCTACTTCCCGACGGCCATCGCGCTCGGGTTGATGCCGGTAACGGTGTTGCTGGTGGCCGCGGCCATCGACCGGCCCACGGAGGCCGGCGCCCGGGGACGTGCGTGGCTCGCGGCGGCGGCCGCGCTGCTGGTGGCGTGGCTGCACCCGTGGCAGGGGCTGGTCCTCCTGCTGATGCTGCTGGCGCTTGTCGCCTGGGCCCGCTTCGACCGGCGCGCGTGGGCTGCCCTGCCCGCAGTCGCGGGCTGCCTGGCCGCGCTCGGCTACTACGCGGTGCTCGGCCGGGTGAGCTCGGCGTGGGCGATGACCGCGGTGCCCAACCACTTCCCCCACGCGGGCTTCTGGCTCATCGCCCTTGCGCCGCTGGCACTCGCGGCGCTACCCGGCGTACGGCTTCGCGCGGACAGCGCGCTCGAGCGACTGCTCCTGCTGTGGGTGCCCGCGGCGGCGCTGGCGTACGTCGCCCTGAACCGGAGCTTCTTCTACCACGCACTGGAGGGGCTGAGCCTCCCGCTGGGCATCTTCGCCATTCGCGGAGTGACGCGCATCTTCCATGGTCGCCAGGTCGGGAGGGTGCTGGTGGCGGGCACGCTGGTGCTGACGGTCCCGGGCACGCTCTACGCCTTGCAGGTCTACCTCCAGACCTACGAGGCCGGTAACGACTACTACCTCGAAGGCGACGACGCCCGCGCGCTCGACTACCTCGCGCGGCAGCCGGCCGGGGCCGTGCTCGCGCGGCTGTCGCTTGGTCAGTACGTGCCCGCCTTCACGGGCCATGCCACCTGGCTCGGCAACTACGAGTGGACGCCCGGCTTCTACCCGCGCCGAGCGCAGGCGGAGGACCTCTTCGAGGGCAGGCTGGAACCGGCTGCCGTCAGCCGGCTGGTCGTCGCCAGCGGCGCGCGCTATGTGTTGAGCGGCTGCGGCGACAACCCGAAGGCCACCGCCCGGCTTGAGGCACTGGCGACCGCGACCCACCGATTCGGCTGCGCCACCGTGTACGACGTGGCCCCCGCGGCATGATCCAACCCGGCTGGGCGTGCCCGGTCTGCGGGGCGCGCGAGTGGCGCCCCGCCTACCGTCACCGGGAGGCGGCGGCGCCGGTGGCCGAGGCGCCCTTGCAGCCCAGTGCCAGCGCGTACGGGACGACCCTCGGGCCCGTCGCGCGCTGCCTCGCCTGCGGTCATGGGTCGGTTGTCGAGTCACCGGCAGGCGACAGCCTGACCGAGGCCTACGGCGAGGTCAGCGACACAGTCTCCCTCGAAGAGGAGGCGGGGCAGGTGGCCACCGCGCGCCGCGCCCTCGACCTGGTGGCACGTTTCACAGCGCCGCGCCGCCTCGTCGACCTGGGCTGCTGGACGGGGTCGCTGCTCGTCGCCGCCGGCGAGCGTGGGTGGGACGCGGTGGGCATCGAGCCCTCCGCCTGGGCGGCGGCGCGGGCGCGAGAGCGGGGCGCGTCGGTGGCCGGCCGGGACCTCTTTCAGCCCGGTCTCCCGCAAGGAGCCTTCGACGTGGTGACGATGTGCGACGTGCTCGAACACGTGGGCGACCCAGCCGCCGCGATACGCGTCGCGGCCGGGCTGCTGACCGAGCGCGGCGTGCTCTACATCACTGTGCCGAACGCCGGCAGTGCCGTCGCCCGCCTGCTGGGGCGCCGCTGGTGGTCGGTGCTCCCGATGCACCTGCAGTACTTCACCCGGGCGTCCCTGCGCCTGCTGCTGGAGCGCCAGGGCCTGGCGCCACGGGTGATGCGGACCCATGCCAAGGTGTTCACCGCGCGGTACTACGCCGAACGCCTCGGTGGCTACTCCGACGGACTCGCGCGCCTGGCTGTCGCGGGCGCCACCGCCGTACGCCTCGCGGACCGGCTCGTCGCCCCGAACCTGGGCGACAGGCTGCAGGTGGTCGCCACGCGACGCGTCTAGGCGACGTCGGCCTCGAGGGCGCGCGCCGCGGCCTCGCCCAGCTCGAGTGAGTAGTTGATCCCGCGGTCCCAGGGGTAGATCTGCGCGATGTTGGCGGTCACCAGCCCGCGCAGGCCGGTGCGGAGAGGGGGGCGCTGCGAGCCCCAGCCGGCAGGCACGATCGGCTGGGCCGCGGCGGCCCTGAACACCCGCGCCCGCAGCGGGTTGGCGAACGCCGGGGAGAGGGCGGCGGTGGCGGCATCGAGGAAGAGCGCGCGCACCTCGCCGTCGTCGCGGAGGTTCAGCGGGCCGTCCGGCGGCGTGTAGGTGCCGAGGTACACGATCGTCCGCGCCCCGTAGTCCTCAGGCGGGAGCAGGCGGGTGTGCTCGACGGCAACGGTGAACGGCAAATTGGCATCCCCGATGGTGACCCAGTAGTACGGCAATGCGCTTCGCGCGAGCTCGACGACGACGACGATCGCCCCGTGGTACCGGGTCGCGGCGCAGGCCTCGCGGTAGGCGAACGGAAGCTCAGGGACCCTGCGCGCGAGCGTGTTGAGCGAGGGCGTCCAGACCACGCCGTCAACCGCATCCTCGCCCTGGGCGTGCTCGACGCCGGCGACGGCGCCACCGCGAACGACGAGGGAGCCGACGCTGACCCCGAGGTGGGCCGCCACGCCCAGCTCCCCCGCTCGTGCCGCCATCGCCTCGCCCAGGGCGTGGAACCCGCCGCGCAGGTAGCCCAGGCGCTCCTGCCTCCCGACCGAACCACCCACACGCGAGCGGAACCGCGCCCAGAGCCAGGCCATCGACACCAGGTCGGAGTCGCGCCCGAACTTGGCCCGGAGCAGGGGGTGCCAGAAGACCTCGAGCTCCTCCCTCGAGGCCCGCTGGCGCAGCCACTCGACCGCGGTGAGGTGCTCGAACCGCGTCGCGTCCGCCGTCGAGCTCAGGCGCATGATTCGCAGCCCGAGGGCGACCCGGTCGCGCAGCGGCAGCGGGGTGAACCGCAGCAGCGATGCCGGTGTGCCGAACGGGTAGAGCCGGCCGCCCGAGTAGAAGCCCATCGACGCCGGGAAGAAGTGCAGGCGCTCGCCCAGGCCGAGGGACGTGATCCAGCGGGCCGCGACCGCGTCCGAGCGGAAGAGGTGATGGTAAAAGCGTTCGACGGTGGCGTCGCCGACCTCGACACCGGAGGCGAGCCCGCCCGCCACCGGGGCCGGGTCGTAGACGGCCACGTCGTGGCCGGCCTCGGCCAGGCGGATGGCCGCGGCCATGCCGCACACCCCCGCACCGATCACAGCCACCCGCATACCGGGCATGTAGTCTGGCAACCCGTGGGGGCCGCGACAAGCAGGCGGGGCAACATTCCCATGCTGTGGCTCGTGGTCGCCCTGGGTACGGGCCTTCGCGTGGCCCTTGCCTTCGCCTTCTACGGGCACGCGTTCGACGTCGGGTCCTACCTCGCCGTGTACGCCGCGCTCCAGCATGATCCGCTGCACGTCTACAGCCACATCAACTCCCTCCCCATCCTCGGCGGCGCCCTTTACCTGTACCGCTGGCCGTACCCGCCGGGCTATTTCCCCTGGATCGTCGCCATGGTGCGCCTGGCTGACGTCACCCACCTGCCGTTCCACGGGCTGATCAAGCTGCTGCCGATCGCCGCGGACGGAGCCCTCGCCTACCTCGTGCAGTCGCAGCTCGGGCGCGATGGCGCCTCCAGCGCGGTGCGGCTGGCGGCCGCGGCCCTGGTGGCGCTCGGCCCCGCCTTCATCCTGACCTCCGCCTACCAGGGACAGCTCGACTCGATCGCCATGCTCCCCGCGGTCGCCGCCGTCGTCCTGTGGACGCGGTCCACCGCTGCATCACGCGCGCCCTGGGCCGGCCTCCTGGTTGGCGCCGGGGGGCTTCTCAAGACCGTTCCGTTCCTGATGCTGCTGGCCCTCCTGCCGACAGCTCGCTCGCGGCGGGAGGCGGCGACGCTGGTCGCGGCGGCGGTGGCGCTGCCGCTGTTGGGCCTGCTGCCGTTTGCCGTCGCCGACGCCACTGGCCTGGGGCGCCTGACGCATTACGCCGGCGTGTACGGGCTCGGTGGGCTGAGCCTTGTCATCCAGCCGGCGCAAGCCGGCTTCTGGCTCACCGGCAGGCTGGTCCAGCCATCCGGCGCGTTCCTCGCCCTCGCCCGCTACGGGTCCCTGTTCAGCGTCGCGGCGCTCGCGTTGACGGCCGTCGCCCTCTTCCGCGCGCGGGTCGCGCCGCTCCAGGCCGCCGCCGCCATCTGGCTCGTGGTCTACGTCGCGGGCGCCGGCTTTGCGTTCCAGTACCTCGTCTGGGGCCTGCCGTTCTTCCTCATGCGGGGCCACCTGGGGGCGGTGGCGGTGGTGCAGGGCCTGATCCTCATCCCGGCGCTGGAGTTCTACGGCTACCTCTCGCCACCGCACGCCACTGCCGTGTTTGTCGCGTTGATGCTGCTCCTCTGGGTCGGGTTCCTGGTGGCAATCGCCCGGGCGGCGTGGCACCTCCGGCCGCCGCCGGCAGGGCCTACCGTGCCGCCGCCGGCGTCGCCGTGGGCACCGCCCTCCTTCCCGGCGGGGCGGGGCTGACGTCCGACCAGCGCCGTCGCAGCCGCAGGAACGGTGCCTCGACCAGGGCGTAGCTCACAGCCGCAACCCCGACACATAGCGGCAGCGCGACTGCCAGCTGCGGCAGGTACGAGTGAGGCAGCCACGAAACAAGGACGAGCGCCTGGACGATCGGCCAGTGCCAGAGGTAGAGGCTGTAGCTGGCGACCCCGACCAGCGAGAGCGCCCGCCACTCCAGCACGCGCGTCCCGACGCTCGGCCGCAGCGGCAGCACTGCCGCGGCGACAGTGACAAAGGCGGCGGCGAGGATCGTCGGCTCGAAGGCGTAGTCGTACCACACCAGGAGCCAGAGGCTCGCGGCCGCGACCAGCCAGGCCGCAGAGGACTCAAGCGGCCCGCGAAGCCAGCGCGGACGCTGACGCTCGACGCGGATCGCGACGAGCGCGAGCAGCATTCCCGGAACGAAGAAGACCAGGTTGGTCAGCGTGTTGTACTGCCAGATGGATGGGGCGAGGTGCTCGCTCAGGGCCAGGAACCGGATCGCGAACAGGACGGCCCCGGCGAGCGTCAGCCAGGTGGCGGCCAGGCCCAGGCGCCCGCCGCTGGCCCGCGTCAGGAGCCACGCGGCGAGGGGCAGCAGCAGGTAGAAGTGCAGCTCCACAGCGAGCGACCAGGCGACGCCATCGACGATGTACAGCGAGTCCGGGAAGTAGCTCTGCCCGAAGAAGATGAAGCGCAGCCACAACACGGGACTGCCGGCGTGCCCCGACACCAGCATCATCACCACCACCACCGAGTAGTAGAGCGGCAGGATGCGGAGCGCGCGGTTCACGAAGTAGCGCCTGATGTCGATCACGCCGGCGTGCGCGAACGCCTGGCGGGCAAAGCCGCGGTAGAGCAGGAAGCCTGACAGCGCGAAGAAGAGGCACACCCCGTACCCGCCCCCGAGCAGGACCCGGTGCAGGTAGCCCAGCCGCGGGGCCGCGCCGAAGCCCGAGGTCAGCCCGAAGACGTGGCCCTCCAGGACGGCCAGCGCCGCCAGGGCGCGCAGTGACTCGACGCGCGCCGACCGCAGCTCGCCGGCCTGCGCGAGAGTGGGGTTGTTGGACGTCAGCCTTCCGAGCCGCCCCAGGACGCGGGTGGGCGTGGTCACGTCGCCGCAACGCTAGCCGCCGTGCGCATCCGGCGCAACGGCGCGCAGGTCAGCTCGGCTGAGCGACCCTCCAGGTCGAACCTCCGTCGGTCGAGTACATCAGCCCGACGGGAGTGTCGAACGAGGCCAGCATGGTCCCGTCGGGCAGCCGGTCGAAGTCGCGCGGTCTCGCTCCCACTGCGAGCTGCGCGGACCCCAGTGCGACGAATCCGGTCCCGTCAGAGGTGGACTCCAGGACACTGGCCCGGTTCGCCTGGCCGTCGGCCTGCCAGAGCCCAAGCACGACCCGCGGAACCGCACCGTTCGGGACGAGGCTCACCGTGGTCAGGGCGCCCGCGAAGGAGTGCGCCGACTCGGTGAAGCTCGCGCCGCCATCGTGCGAGAGGTACAGGTGGTCCGCGGAGAACGCGGCGATCGTGTGGTCCTGGGCGAATGCGGGTGAGACGCTCAGCCGGATCCGAGTTTCGCGGGGGAACGCAACGGGCGCGCCGCAACCGGTGCTGACCTCGCAGGTGATCAGGGCGGCCTGCGACACACTTGCCGGCGAAGGCGGCGACACCACGGACACCAGCAGGTGGGCGCTGCTGCCGACGAAGCTCAGGTCCGTGCCGACCGATCCCGGGGGCAGGGCTACTGCGCCGGTGGCTACGCCGGTTCCCGCGTCGTAGTACGTCACGGCATGGGCGGTCGGGTCGAACGACGCCACTCGTGCGCCCGACGGCCCGGGCACCGGGGCGATGGAGGCGGCCACCGAGCCCGGCACCGCCGGCACGAACGTGGCGCCGCCGTCAGTCGACCGCTCCAGCCCCGCGCCCGGGTCGAAGCCGAACATCGTGTGGTCGGCCGTCCACGCCGGGCTGAGGAAGACCTCCTGGCCCGTGTAGCCCGTGCTCGCCTGCGACGTCCACGTGGCTCCCCCGTCAGTGCTCTTGAGGATCACGCTGCAGCTGGCCCGGCAACCCGGCTTCCAGCCGGCCGCGTAGATCGTGTGGTCCTGCGCGTACGCGGGTGACACGGCCACGTTGTAGTAGCCATAACCCGAGGGGTTGTTGTCCGGGACGCCGACGACGTGCGCGACCGACAACCGCGGGGCACCGGCCTGGGGGGCCGCCGCTCCCGAGGCTGCGGTTGGCGCGACCGGGGACGCGGCCGGCGCCGTGCCGCCCGCCGTCGCTGCGAGGGCGACGCGAGACGCGACCGGGGTCGCGGTCGCCACCGCCAGCGGCTGGGCCAGGGCGGGGCCAAGCGTGACGGCCGCCACGAGGGCCGCCAGCGTCGCGCTGGAGGACGCCATCGACACCCCCTGGGCCGCGAACGTCTGCCGCTCCGGGTCCTTCATGCCGCGACCCTTGCCCGCTGCCCATCGGAGCAGCGACCCAGGCACGAACGAGGCGACGAGGTCGCGGGCCCGGCGCCGGGCGCGGCTGAGGTTGACCGAGACCAGCTTCGCAGAAGCCTTGGTCCGGATCGCCATCTCGGCGTACGACAGGCCCGCGAAGCTCATCGCGATGAGCTTCCGGTCCTCGGACCCGAGCCGGTCCCAGACGTCGTTGCACTCGATCCGGTCGAGCGCCTCGCGAACGGGCTCGCCGATGGGGTCGACACTGAGCAACCCGGTGATCTGGTCGCGCTTGCGCCCGCGCCGGAGCAGGTCCACGCAGAGGTTGCGCGCCATCTGGTTGAGATAGCCGGCCGCGTCCTCCACGTCGACCATCCCCTGCGCCGCCCGCGCGAAGGTCTCCTGGGTGGCGTCCTCGGCATCGTGCGGGTTGCGCATGAAGCTCAGGCAGATGCGGTAGATCCGGCCCTGGTGCTCGCGGAACAGGGCCTCGAAGCGCTCGTGCCAGCTCGGGTCGGGCGGGAGGGTGCCCAGTCCCTCAGGCGGGACGACGCCGATGCTCATGCGTTGCCGCCGCCTGGGACCGCGCGGTTGTCGACACACCGGGGCTTTCCCGTCCTATGTCCCGCGCAACTACCCGATTTACAGTTCATGTCCCCGAAATCGACCTCGCCACCCGCCGTGGCGCTCGTGCCCCTGGTGGTCAAGGGCTGACCGATGGTAGGTCAGGCCGAGCCGGTGGACATCCGTATTTGAACCGGCTCGCCGTGCGGGAAACTACGTATCTTTCAGCGACCGCTGGACGTACTGCTGCCCGGCCGCAACCAGGCGCACCGCCCGGGCGAGCTCCATCTCGGCGGCGTCCTTGGTGATGTAGCCGGCGGCGCCCCGGTCGAAGGATTGGCCCATGTAGGCGACGTCCTCGTTCAAGGTGACGACGATGACGGCGACATCCGGCATCCGCGCCTTGAGCATGGCCGTGCCGTTCAGCCCTCCGATCCCGGGCATGGACAGGTCCATCAGCACGACGTCCGGCTCGGTCTCCTCCGCGCGGGAAAGTGCCTCTTCAGCGCTCGCCGCCTCGCCCACGACCTGGAGCGCCCCGGCCTCGAGGATGCTGCGCAGGCCACGCCGCACCAGCGCGTGGTCGTCCACGATCAGGACGCGGATGTCCGCCTTGGCCACGCTCACAGCGCGAGCCCCGGTCCAGCCGAATGCCGTCGCCCCACCCGCATGGCGGGGGATGCTAGCTCCCAACGGCAGCGCGCGCATCCGTATAAGACCCTGCAATAAGGCGTTAGCCCGTCGGTGTCACCTCACAACTCGGCGCCGGGACGCGTGCGCGTGATCAGGCCGGCCTGGATGGCGCGCTCCACGAGCTCGGCGCGGCTGCGCACGCCGAGCTTCTGCTGGATGTGCATCCGGTGGGCCTCGACCGTCCGGACGGAGACGAACAACCTCTGCGCGACCTCCGCGTTGGTGCGACCGTGGGCCAGCTCCCTCAAGACCTCGATCTCACGTTCGGTCAGCGCTCCGCCGGGGCCGGCCGGCGGGCCCGGTTGCGGTTCTGGACGCGGCCGCCTGTCGACCAGACGGGCCCCCATCGTCGGGTGCACGTAGCGGCCGCTGGAGGCGACCTCCCGGATGGCGGCAAGGAGCTCCTCGTCCGCGGCGTCCTTCAGCACGTAACCCGCCGCACCGGCGTCGAAGGATCGCTCGAGGTACGCCACGTCGTCCTCGACGGTCAGGATGATGACCGCCATCTCCGGGTGAGCGCGTTTCAGCAGCGAGACCGCTTCGAGCCCGTTCATGCCGGGCATCGAGATGTCCATGAGGACGACGTCCGGGCGCGTCTCGCTGGCCCGCGCCAGCGCCTCCTCGCCCGAGGCCGCCTCGCCCACCACCTCGACCCCGCCGTGTTGCAGGATCCGCCTCAGGCCGCTGCGCACGAGGCCGTGGTCGTCGGCGATGAGCACCGTGGTCACGCCGGCACCGTGAACTTGACGGTGCTGCCGTGGCCCGGCTTCGATTCGACGCGCAGGCTGCCCGCCACGAGACGGACACGCTCAGACATCCCGCGCAGGCCCATGCTGCCCACCAATGGGTCGTCCAGCTCGGGCGGCTCGAAACCACGTCCGTTGTCCTCCACGGTCACCGTGAGGGCGCGGGCTCCACGCTTCAAGGACAGGACCACGGCAGTCGCCTCCGAGTGGCGCGCCACGTTGGTCAGCGCTTCCTGGATCACCCTGTATGCGGCCGTGCGCACGTCCTCATGCAGGCCGGCCAGCTTGCCCTGGATGGACAGGTCGACCGGGATCCCGGTGCGTCCCGACCAGTCCTTGACGAACGTCCTGAGGGCGGCGTCCAGCCCGGCGTTGTCGAGGGTGCTGGGGCGGAGGTTGAACGCGATCCTGCGCACCTGGTCGATTGTTGTCCGGACGTGGGCGCGCAGCTCGTGCAGCTGGGACGTCAGCTCCTCGGCGGGCGCGCCGGCCTCGACCGCGCGCTCGATCGAGCTCACGCTGTACCCGAGGTATGTGAGGGTCTGGCCGAGCTCGTCGTGGATCTCGCGCGCGAGCCGGCCGCGCTCCAGCTCCTGCGCGCCGAGGAGGTGGGCGACGAGCTCCCCGCGCATCGCCGCCTCCATCCGAGCCGTGGCGAGCGAGGCCGCGCCTCCCTCCTCCGCCGCGGCGTGCGCCTGCGCCGCCCCGTCCGCGGAGCGGCTGCGGCCGAAAAGGATGCGGTGGAACATTCCCACCACCGTGTCGACCTGCACCGCACGCGGCAGCGAGGGGTCCGCCAGCCACGCCTGCACGGCGCCGTCGGCAAGTGACATCAGCGCGTGCGTCACGAGGCGCTGCTCGTCCTCCGCCAGGAGGCGCACGCCCTCCGCTTGCAGGGTGCGCCGGAAGGCGCCCGTGTAGAAGTCGGCGGACCGTTCGCGCAGCTCGTGCAGGAGGGAGGCGACCTCGGGTTCCATGCGCCCCGCGGGGCCGTAGAGCGTGAGGTACTCCGTGCGCCGCTCATCGACGAAAGACAGGAATAGCCCGTACGCGTCGCGCAACATCTGGTCCAGGTCGGCGGCGGGCGTCACCGCCTGCGTGAAGCGGCGGACGAAGTCATCGACGTCACGCCGGATCAACGCCACCAGCACCGCCTTGCGGTCGGGGAACTGCGAGTAGAGCCACGACCGCGAAACGCCCGCCCGTTCGGCGATCGCGTCGAAAACCAGGCCGTCGTAACCGCGCGCGGCGAAGAGGCGGCCGGCGACATCGAGGGCGCGGCGGCGCGCCTGGTCCGGGGCGAGGCGCCGCCGGGCCGCGCCGCTCGCCGTGGCGGTCCGGGTCGCCACTAGGGCCGCCTCACAATGCCCGTCGCCGCGCCGTCGGACCCGTCGGGCAGGTCGAGCGCGTTGAGGGCCGCGACGCGCACGATCTCCACGGCCCGCGCCCTGGGCACCCGCGACCCCACCCAGGCCGTCGCGCCGCCCTCGATCATCGCGAGCACGCTGTGGGCCATGAGCCTCCGGCGCATCGCCTCCTCGTGCGATTCGCCGGGTGCCGCCGGCTGCCGCGTGAGCGTGTCCGCGAGCGCCCCTCGCGCGCCGCGCAACACCTCTTCCTCATCGGTGTCGGCGGGGTCACCGTACGTGTAGAGGACGCGGTAACCCTGCCGCCGCCGCTCGACGAAGTCGAAGAAGACGGAGACAAGGCGGGTGACCTTGTCCTGCATCGTGGTCGTACTGGACATCTCGAGGACAGCCTCGCCCACCAGCGACCGCGCCTCCTGGGTCAGGATGGCGGAGATGACGTCGCGGCGTCGCGGGAAGAAGCTGTAGAGCCGCGCCCGCGAGACGCCGGCGACGCGGGCGATCTCCTCCATCGTCATCGCCCGGTACCCGCCCTCGGCGAGCAGCAGGCGCGCCGCCTGCAGGATGCGGCCGCGCCACCCCTCCGGGGGCAGGTTGCGCCGCGTGCGGCCCGGGTTGGGACGGGCGGCCGGGATCGGGCTGGGCGACGCCGGGCGCACGGTCCTGGTGCCGCGTTTTCGTGGAACCTGGCTCATCTTCTTCCCGCTGGCGGCCCGCTGAAGAGTCCGCATCGTAACACAAATTGGACATCCGTCCAGAGGCCCGCCGCGCGTCCGGAACCGACGTCCAGCGAGTACTCTGTGGCCGTGTTGGCGGGCGTTTCGGTGGTCGTGCCGGTCTACAACAGCGAGGCTTCGCTTGGCGAGCTGGTCGCGCGCCTGCGCGAGGTGCTGGCCGGCGTCCGCGGCGGGTACGAGGTCATCCTGGTCGACGACAGCAGCACGGACGGGTCGTGGGAGGTGGTGGCCGAGCTGGCGCGGGCGCACCCGGAGGTGCGCGGCGTCCGTCTGCGCCGTAACTATGGGCAGCACAACGCGACGCTGTGTGGCACGCGGCTCGCCACCCACGAGTTGACCGTGACCCTGGACGACGACCTGCAGAACCCGCCGGAGGAGGTGCCCCACCTGCTGCGGGCGCTCACCCCCGACCTCGACGTGGTCTACGGGGTGCCGGCGGCCGCCCGGCACGGCTTCCGCCGCCGCCTCGCCGCGCGCGTGACGAAGATGGTGCTGAAGTCCTCACTGGGCGTGGCCAACGCCCCCGACGTCAGCTCCTTCCGCGTGTTCCGCACAGCACTGCGCGAAGCCTTCAGCGACTACCGCTCGCCACTCGTGTCGATCGACGTCCTCCTGCCCTGGGCCACGACGCGCTTCGGGAGCGTGACTGTGCGCCACGAAGAGCGGCGGCTGGGGCGCTCCAACTACACGTTCGGACAGCTCGTGACGCACGCGGTCAACATGGTCACCGGGTTCAGCACGCTTCCCCTGCGCCTGGCCAGCCTGACCGGGTTCGCGTTCACCGCGTTCGGCATCGCCGTGCTCGTCTTCGTCGTCGCGCGCTTCTTCATCAACGGGGGCAGCGTCCCGGGCTTCCCGTTCCTGGCGTCGACGATCGCGATCTTCGCGGGAGCCCAGCTCTTCGCGCTCGGGATCATCGGCGAATATCTCGCCCGCGTGCACCTCCGCACGATGGACCGGCCCGCATACGTCGTCGGCGCCACGACGTGGGCGGCCGGCGACGAGCACGGCGCCTGAGCGTTGGACATAAGGATCCCGTTCAACCGCGCCACCTTCGTGGGGCGCGAGCTCGAGTACGTCGGCCAGGCTGTCGCCGCCGGTCACATCTCCGGTGACGGCGCCTACACACGACGCTGCCACGAGCTGCTCCGCGACCTGACCGGGGCACGCGACGCGCTGCTCACCACTTCGTGCACTCATGCGCTCGAGATGGCCGCTTTGCTGCTCGAGCTTGGTCCGGGCGACGAGGTCATCGTGCCCTCGTTCAGCTTCGTATCCTGCGCGAACCCCTTCGTCCTGCGCGGCGCGCGACCCGTGTTCGCCGACGTCCGCGAGGACACGTTGAACGTCGACCACACCCAGCTCCCGTCATTGATCACCTCGCGCACCCGCGCCGTACTGGTCCTGCACTACGCCGGGGTCGCCGCTGAGATGGACGCGATCCTGGAGACGTGCGGGGCCGCCGGCGTGGATGTCGTCGAGGACAACGCCCACGGCTTCCTGGGCACCTATCGCGGGCGCCCGCTCGGGAGCTTCGGGCGTTTCGCGTCGCTCAGCTTCCACGAGACGAAGAACCTCACCTGCGGCGAAGGTGGGGCCCTCCTGCTCAACCGCGACGATGATGTCGCGCGCGCCGAGGTGCTGCGAGAGAAGGGAACGGATCGCTCGCGGTTCTTCCGAGGGCTTGTCGACAGGTACCGCTGGGTCGACGTCGGCTCGAGCTATCTCCCTTCCGACATGCTGGCCGCGATCCTCTTCGCGCAGCTGGAGCAACGTGACGCGGTCCAGGCGCGCCGGCGCGAGCTGTGGGATCGCTATCGCGATGGCCTGGCGACGTGGGCCGCGAGCAGCGGCGTGGGTCTGCCCCACGTCCCCCCGGAGTGCGAGCATCCTGCCCACCTCTTCTACCTCGTCATGCCGACCGGGGCGAGCCGCGACCGGCTGCTCGAGAGCCTGCGCCAGGCCGGCATCCTCGCCGTCTTCCACTACCTTCCGCTGCACCTCTCGCCGATGGGCGCGCGCTTCGGCGGGCGCGAGGGTCAGTGCCCGGTCACGGAGCGCGTCAGCGAGAGGCTCCTGCGCCTGCCCCTGTACCACGCCATGACGCCCGGCGAGCAGGACGAAGTGATCCAGCGCGTCGTGGCCTTCGCGCCTTAGAGCAACAACCGCCGCCAGCGCACGCTGCCGTAAACGCACGCGCCAAGCTCGACCACCTCCGTCACCGTCCGCAGCGCGCTGAGCTTCAGGCTCTTCGATAACGGCCGCCGGCGCAGCTCGCCACCGAGCGGGCGGGCATACAGCGCGGCGGCGGTGACGCCCATCGTGACAGCCAGCCGCCGGCGCTGCGTCGCCCGCGCCGCGAGGGCGCCCGCCGACAGGGCCGTCACCGCGGCCAGCTCGGCGTGCCGCCGCCCCACGAAGTAGCCGCCGTAGAAGATTCGCCTGACTTCCGGCGCCTTGCGGATGAGGCGGGGGAACAGGCGGAGCCGGGCCACGTGCTCGAGGTACGCGCCGAGGCCGCGCGGCTCCACGACGTGCTCGACGACCGCGTTGGACGCGGCGGCGTAGCGGGCGCCGCCGCGGACCAGCTGCCATCCCCAATCAGCGTCTTCGCCGAAGGGAAGGTCGACCCGGCCCGTCGCGTCCCAGCCCTCGTCGAAGACGGCGGTGCGGTCGACGAGGTCACGCCGCACTGCGAGGTTGCACGCCTCCCAGAGCCAGGTCAGCGGCTCGATGGAGATGGTGCGCCACATCGGTGGGGGATCGAAGGCCGGCACCGTCCGACCCTGGGCCAGGTCCGCGGAGGTCAGCGCGGCCAGCATCTCCGCCAGCCACCCCGGTCGCGCCTCGCAGTCATCGTCCAGGAACGCCACCACCTCTCCCGCGGCGCGGCGAAGGCCGGCGTTGCGGGTTGCGCCCGCCGTGGTCCCCGGGCCGTGCGCGACGACGACGCGCTGGTCACGGGCGGCCTCCTCGGCGGCGGCGAGGTCAGCCCTCTCCCGCGGGTCGCTGACGGCGACCACCACCTCGAGCCGCCAGCCTTCCGGCACGTCCTGCGCCAGGACGGAGCTGATGGCGCGGCGCACGAGCGCCGAGCGGCGCAGGGTCGGGATGATGACGCTGACGATTGGCGTTGGCTCGGATGGCAAGGCCCCTAGGATAGGGCGGTGCTCGACCGGTTCCTGCAGGATCCGCGGCTGCGTCGGGCTTACGGGCCACTGCTGGCGGCGCCTGCGGTGCGGGGCGGCTGGCGCCTCGTCTGGCGCGAATGGTCCGGGGAGCGCTCGGTGCGGCAGTACCGGCTACGGCGCTCGCACCTGGTCGCCCATCTGCGCCACCCGTACGTCGACATGTGGGTCCTCGATGAGATCTTCCGGCGCGGCATCTACGCCGTGCCACCCGAGGTGGAGCGCGCCCTGAGGGCGCTGCCGCGCCCGCTGCGAGTCGTCGACCTGGGCGCGTGTGTGGGCCTCGCCGGCCTCTTCTTCGAGACCGTCCTCGGCGACGTGAGTGTGATCGCGTTCGAGCCGGACGCGACGAACCGAGGCGTGCTGGAGCGGACCATCGCGGCCAACCACAGCCAGGGGCGCTGGACGGTGGTGCCTGCCTGCGCGGGGGCGCGCGACGGCACGGTTCCCTTCATCAGCGACCACTTCCTGTCGCGGATAGACCCGGACGGCGCCTCGGCGCTGGCGCAGCCGGTCCCGGTGGTGGACGTCTTCCCCTACCTCCGGGATGCGGACCTGGTGAAGATGGATGTCCAGGGTGCCGAGTGGGACCTCCTCGCGGACCCGCGGTGGCTGGAGCTCACCGTCCCGGCCATCGTCCTCGAGTACCACCCGCGGCTTGCGCCGTCGCCTGACGCGGGAGCGAGGGCGCGCGCCCGCCTCACGGAGGCCGGCTATCGCACGGGTCCGGCGCGGGACGAACATGCCGGCGAGGGCACCATCTGGGCGTGGAGGCCCGGTTAGTTCAGGCTTCGAGCAGCGGCAGGTGGTCGCGGTACCACGCGACCGTGCGCGCGATGCCATCGGCGCGCCGCACGGCCGGCGCCCAGCCGAGCACGTCGCGCGCCTTGCTCCAGTCAAGGAACTGGGCATCTATCTCCAGCGCCAGCCGCCCCGTCCCCTGGATGTCCGGCTCCAGGTCCGGGCGGCCGCACGCCGCGGTCAGCTCGCGCGTCACGTCCAGCGCGTTGACCGGCTCAGCGGTGCCGAAGTTGAAGGCTTCCCCCGCGACCCCTTCCTCTCCCGCGCGGCCGCCCAGCAGCAGGTATGCCTGCACCGCGTCGTCGATGTAGAGGTAGTCGCGCACCGGGGTGCCGTCGGAGCGCAGCACCGGCCGCTCGCCGCGCAGCGCAGAACGGATGGTGCCCGGGAAGAGCCGTGAGAAGTTCATGTCGCCGCCGCCGTAGACGTTCGCGCAGCGCGTGATGGCGACAGGCAGACCGAACGCATGGTGATAGCTGCGCGCCACCATGTCGGCGCTGGCCTTGGAGACGTCGTACACGTTGCGGGCCAGCAGCGGCATCGCCTCCGTGTAGGGCAGCGCCGGCTGGTCCCCGTAGACCTTGTCGCTCGACGCCACGACGACGGCGCGGATGCGGTGACTTTCACGGCACGCCTCGAGGACGTTCCAGGTTCCGGCCGCGTTCGTCTCAAGGGTCGACGCCGGGTTCTCGCTCGCCACCGTGACCAGCGCCTGCGCGGCGAGGTGGAAGCAGGTGTCGACCTCGTACTCGTCCAGCGCGCGCGCGACGACACCCTGGTCGGCGACCGAACCGTAGACAAGGTTCACGCGCGAGGCCAGGCCCAGCGTGTCGAAGCCGGCGGGGAGCCCAGGGTGCTGGAGCAGCACGGTGACCTCGGCCCCCGCCGCGAACAGCGCCTCCGTGAGCCACGAGCCGATAAAGCCGCCGCCCCCGGTCACGAGCACACGACGGCCCCTCCAGTCGTGCCCGTCAGTCGTCACGCCAGGTCCGCCACGGCGCCTCGCCGGAGTCCCACGCCGCGTTCAGCTCGAGCACGTCCTTGAAGGTGTCCATGCACTCCCAGTAGCCGTCATGGCGGTACGCGGCCAGCTGCCCGTCCGCGGCCATCCGCTGCAGTGGGGTCTCCTCCAGCATCCCATCGGGGTCAAGGTAGTCGAAGGCCGCTCGGTCGAAGACGAAGAACCCGCCGTTGATCCAGGCGTCCATTCGCGGCTTCTCGGCGAAACCGACGACTGTGTCGCGGTCCCCGAGCTCGACCAGCCCGAACGGAAGCCTCGGGCGCACCACCGTCATGGTCGCCACGGTCCGGTTCGCACGGTGCGCGGCCAGCAGCGCGCGGAGATCTATGTTGGAGAGGCCGTCTCCATATGCGACGTAGAACTGGTCGCCGTGGATCCGGCTCTCGAGGCGCTTGATGCGCCCCCCGCTGCCGGTGTCGTCACCGGTGTCCACCAGGTCCACCCGCCACTCGCCCGGACGCGCGGCGTCTTCCCCGAACCGGTTGCGGATGTCCTCGCCGCGGTACCCGAGCGCCAGCATGAAGTCGCGGCACCCGGCGGCGGCGAACATCTTCATGATGTGCCACAGCACAGGCCGGCCGCCCACTTCGACCAGCACCTTGGGCGTGTCCTCGGTCAGCTGCCGAAGCCTGTGGCCGCGTCCCCCGCAGAGCACGACAGTCTGGACCCGCTCGTCCATGGCCGCTCTATCCTAGGTCCCTTGCCGTTCGACGAACGTTCCGCCGCCGCCGACCTCCCGGCCGACGCCACGGGGCTGGCCGGCGCGGTGCCCACCGACACGGACCTGCCGTGGACACCACCTGACGATTACGAGTTGCGCCCCTCCGGGCTGGGCCGCAGCGCGGTGTCAGGCGTCCTCATCACAGCTGCGTTCGCGGTGACGTGGGAGCTCGTTCGCGCGCTCTCAGGCCTGGTGACGGCGCGCTTCCTGCGCCCGAGCGACTACGCCCTCTTCGGGGCGGCCGGCCTGGCCCTGGCAGTCGTCGGAACGGCCCTAAGCCTCAACCTCGGGACGCGCCTGGTACAGGTGCATGAAGACCCCGGCGATGCCTACGACTATGGGTTCACGATCCAGGTTGCGCTGGCTGCGGTGTCGGTGGTGCTCGCCGTCGTCATCGCCCCCATCGTGGCGCGCGTGTACCACAGCCAGGTGCTTCTCCCGGTTTGCATCGTGCTCGGGACCCAGGCGCTGTTCACCCCGCTTGGCTTCCCCGTCGTCTACGTGCAGCGTGAGCTTCGGTGGTGGCGACAGCGCGCCATCGCCAGCGCGGGACCGGCGACCGGGATCGCGTTGACGCTGTTGCTCGCGATCAGGGGTTTGGGGGTGTGGTCGTTGGTCTACGGTCAGCTCGCCAGCGGTTTCGTGACCGCGGCGATCTTCTGGATCCAGGCCCACCGGCGCCCGCGTCTCCGGTTCCCGATCCCCGGCGCGACGCTGCGGTTCTTCCTGAGCTTTGGCGGCCCCCTGTGGCTCGGCGGTCTCGTCGCCGTCCTCGCCGAGAACGGGCTGATCTACGAGGTCCAGCTGTTCCTCGGGCTGGCGATGCTCGGCTTCTTCCGCGTCGCCATCGGGCTCGGGGACCGCATCGACCGGGCCGAGGGGATCCTCGCCAGCGTCATGTTCCCCGTCCTGAGCCGCACCCGCGACCCGGACTCATTGCGCAGGGCATTCGACCTCAGCTCGCGGGTCGTACTGGTGTGGGCCGTGCCCACCGGCCTGGGTCTCGCCGTCTTTGCCCACGACGTGGTCCAGTACGTGCTCGGGCCGCGATGGCTGCCCGTCGTGCCGCTGTTGTGGGTGGAGGGCGTCGGCGAGACCTTCAACGCGATCGCGACGATGTGGGCGACGTTCTATCTCGTCACCGGCAACTCGCGTCCCTCGTTCCGCATGGGCGTGCAGGTCCAGTTGCTGATGCTCCTGCTCGTCGGGGTCGGCGCCCGCTTCTTCGGCCTGCCGGGGATCGTCGGGGCGCTGTACGCGGTGGTGCTCATCAGCCTCGGCCTGCGACGTCACTACATCCAGAGGCTGTTCCCGGGTGTCCCCGTGCTGCTGAGCGCTGTCCCCCTGATGGGCGTCGGCGGGCTCGCCTGCATCGCACCGGTTGTCCTCGGCGCGCGATACGGCATGTCATCGCCGTCCGGCCTTGCCCTGCGGGTGCTCCTCTTCCTTGCCGTCTACGCCGTGGGCGCGTCCTTCGTAGAGCGCGGCTCGATGCGCGCCATCTTCGCGTTGCTGCGGGAGCGCCGCCTTTCGGCCAGGACCGCCTGAGGCCCGGATGCGGCTTCTCTACACAATCCCCGACTTCTGGCCCTTCGTGCGCCGCGGCTCGGAGCGCGTCGTCCACGACCTGGGGGTCCTCCTGTCCGCCGCGGGCCATGACGTCACGGTCGTCACCCGCACTCCGGGAGGACGCGCGACGGTGAGGCGCGAGGACGGCTTCTCGACCAGCTATCGCGCCACCCACCGCAGGGTCGCGCGGAGGCTCGGGTGGAGCGACACCGAGGTCTTCGCGCTGACGGCCGCGGGGGCATCTTTGTGGCGAAGCGCGGACCTCCATCACGCCTTCTACCTCACCGACGCCTTCGGCGCGGCGATGGCCGGGCGGCTCCGCCGGCGCCCGCTGGTCGTGTCGCTGCACGGCGTCCCGGGCCGGGACTGGTGGGAGCGCAACCATCCGCGAACGTATCGCTGGTTCTGCCGCACGCTCGAGCTCTCACCCTGCGTCACGGTCATGAGCGCGGACTCCGCCGCGCAATTGCGCGAACACTATGGCTATGAGGCGGTCGTGGTCACACCCGGGGTGTTCGTGAGCGAGTACCGCCGCCCCCGCGCCGCCGAGGGACGGGTCATCATCTGCGCGGCCGCGGTGGACGACGGCCGGAAGCGAATCCATGACGTGCTCCTGCCGGCGTTCGAGTTGCTCGCCGGTGAAGACCGGTCGGTCACCCTGCTGCTGGCCGGCTTCGGCGACCCCGAGTACTGTCTCCGGCCCGCGCTCCGATCGCTTCGCCCTGAAACGGCGGCGCGTGTCGTCCACGAGCCGGCGACCGACCTCGCCGCGGCCTATGCCCGGTCCTCGGTGGGGGTCCTGACGAGCACGGTCGAGGCGTTCGGGCTGGTGGTCATCGAGTACCTCGCGGCGGGCCTGCCGGCCGTTGTCAGCGACAGCGTCGCGGCGGCGGACGCATTGACTCCCGCCACGGGGGCGGTGTTCCCCGAGGGCGACATCGAAGCCTGCGCCAGGGCCATGGCCGCGGCGTTGAAGCTGAGCGATGACCAGCGAACCGAACGTCTCTGCCGCGAGGCGGCCGAGCCTTTCGATTGGCCGCGTCGGCTGCCGGCGTACACCGACCTCTACGAGAGCGTCGCGCGGTGAGCCGAGGAGCGCCCGCCGTCGTCATCGCCGCCTGGCGTCGACCGGCCTTGCTGGAGCGGTGCCTCGATGCCATCGCGCAGCAGACCCTCCGCCCGGCGCAGGTGATAGTGGCCTCGTCAGACACTGCGAGCACCCCGGTGCTCGAACGCTTTCGTGAAGCGCTGCCGCTCTCGGTCGTGCCCAACCCCGGTCGCGGCCCGGCCGCTGCGCGCAACCGCGCGCTGGACGAGGTCCGCGCCCAATACGTCGCGTTCACCGACGACGACTGCCGCCCCGCGCCGACCTGGCTGGCGGAGCTCGAGCAGGCGGCCGCCCCGGAGCGCATCCTGACGGGCACTACGGTGGTGGACCCCGGGGACGGCCCCCGCCGGTCGGTGCTCGACCGCGCCTTCGAGGCGGGCTCTGCCGACGCCGAGCGGTTCTCCACCTGCAACGTGCTGTACCCGACGGACCTGGTCCGGCGGCTGGGGGGGTTCGACGCCACGTTCCGGTTCTTCGGCGAGGACACGGACCTCGGCATCCGCGCCGTCGAGGCGGGCGCGAGCGCCCACCACTGCGACGGGGCCGTGGTCTTCCATGCCGTGCACCGCCGCACCCTGCGAGCCGCCATGGGCGAGGCCTGGCGCAAAGGTACCCTGGTCCTCCTCCTGCGCCGCCATCCCGCGGTGCGCGCCGGCCAGGCCGGCCGGCTGTTCCTCGACCGGGCCCACCGCCAGACGGCCATCGCCATCGGCGCACTCGTGCTGCTGCCCGTCACGCCGTTCGCGCTCGCCTCGCCCCTGCCGTGGCTCCGCGACGCCCGTTACCGCGTCGACTACCAGGTCGGGCGCGCTTCGCTGCCGCCGCGGAGGCAGGCGCGCGAGCTTGCCACCCTCTTCCTGCTGGACAGCATCGAGCTCGTCGGGTGTGCCGTCGCGAGCCTGCGCTGGGCCACCCCCTTGCTGTAGGCGGCGGCTATCATGCAGGCCACCGTGAACCTGGCGCCGGAAATCGTGTCCGTCGTCGTGCCCACGTACCACCGACCGGACCGGGTGCGGGCGGCGGTGGCCTCCATCCTCGAGCAGGATCTGCCTCCCGGCTGGGAGCTGGAGGTCGTCATCGCCGTCAGCGACCCGGCCGCCGCCGAGGACCGAGCCGCCGCCGCGGACCTGTGCCGCGACCCACACGTGGTGTCCGTCGAGGCGTCGTCCCCCGGCCCCGGTGCCGCACGCAACGTGGCCATGGCGAAGGCGCGAGGTTCCATCCTGGCTTTCATCGACGACGACTGCCGGGCCGCGCCGGGGTGGCTGCGGCACGGCCTCGAGGCCCTGGCCGGGGCGGACCTCGTGCAGGGCAGGACCGAGCCCGACGGGGAGGTGCCGTATCGCTATGACCACTCGCAGTGGATCGACCCGCCGTCGTGGTTGTGGGAGACGTGCAACCTCTTCGTAACCCGCGCCGCCGCGGACCGTGGCGGGGCGTTCGACGAAGGCTGGAACCCGACCGGCGTCGCCGGCGACCACTGGGGTGAGGACACGGAGTGGGGCTGGCGCGTGATCCGTGCCGGGGCGAGGTGGGCGGCGGCGCCCCGGGCCGTGGTGCTGCACGCCGTCGAGCCACGCACCTTCGCCGCCTACCTGCGTTACAAGAGCAAGCTGCGGTTCACCCCCGAGCTGCTCGCCGTCGCGCCCGAGTCGCGCCGGCGCTACTTCGCCGGTTACTTCATCAGCCGGCGGCACGCGAGCCTGTTGGCCAGCGCCGGCCTCGCCGGCGTCGGGCTGCTGGCGCGGCGTCGCGGGGCGCCGCGGGTCGCGACCGCGCTCGAGCTGGCCGCCCTCGCCGGCTACCTCTACCCCGTGCGCTGGCACCTCGGCCAGGCCTTCCGCCAGATCGCCGAGCGAAGCGTGATCGAGGCGGTTGAGTTTGGCTCGCTCGCCTACGGGAGCGTGCGCGCTCGCCGGGTCCTGCTCTAGCCGCGGGCGGTCCCGTCTCCGCCCCGTGAACTCCTCCATCGAAGCGGCCGCTTTCGGGCTCGGTGGCGTCGCCGCGCTCGATGCGTCGCGCCGGGTGGGGGACCTGCTCTGGCCCGACAACCCCTGGGCCTCCGGCGCCGGCGCGATTGCGCTACTGACCGGCGGATCGGCGCTCGTCGTGGAGGTGCTCGGGCTCACCGGTGGCACCACCGCGCCACGCCTGCTGGTGACGCTCCTGCTCCTCTGGGGCCTGGCCATTGCGGGGACGGAGGGCCATGCCTGGGACGGGAGTCCCGGGCCGCGCTGGGCCTCCCTCGGGCGGGTCGTCGTGACCCCGGGATTCGCCCTGCTCGTCGTCTCCGCCAGTGGCCGGCCGGCCCTCGCGCCCTTCGCCCACCCGGCGCGCTGGGAGAGCGGCCTGGCGGTTCTCGCGGTGGCGATGGCAATATCCGCGGCGGGCCTCCTTGCGTGGGGCGTGACGGGGCGGAGCGGCGTGGCGACGGCGTTCACCCTCGCCACCTGCGTGGCGGCGGCGGGTGCCGTCGTGGTCCTCGGCGCGCGCGCCCACCAGCTCCTCGCGGCCGGCGCCCTGGTCGCGATCACCGCGTTCGCGTTGCCCGCGTGGCGGTCCCCATCGCGGGCCAACTTGGCGATGGTGTGTATCGCCGGCGGCCTGGCCATCGGCGCCGAGCCGCTGACCGCCGTTCCGGTGCTGGCGTCGATCGCGGTTCTCGTCGTCGCCGCCGCAACCCGGCTGCCCGCCTCGCGCTCCTTCATCGCGGCGTGCGCCCGGTCGACGGCGATCGCAGCCCTCGTCTGCGCCTGCCTGCTCCCGGGCGGTGCCCTGGCGTGGAGCTGGCCGCGATGAGCCACCCCTCCAGCCGTTAGCGTGCGCGTCCTCGTCCTGACCCCCGAGACGCCGGCATACCCTGCGAGTGGGGGGCAGAGCCGGCAGCACTGCCTGCTCGAGCCGCTCGCGCAGCGGCATGAGATCCGGGTGCTGTCGACCGGTGACCGCCCGCGCTTCGGTCGCCTCCCCGTCGGGGTTGACGTGCAATTCATTCCGCCCGACCCGCTGCCGCCCGCGCCCCCCGGCGGCTGGCTCCGGCGCAACGTCCGGCGCGTCACCAGTGGCGAGTCGTTTGACCTGCACTTCCTGCGCCACCAGTACGACCCGATCGCCCGCGTCCTCGAGGCGGAGGTCGAGCGGTTCAAGCCTGACGTCGTCCAGGCGGAGCACGTGCACATGGCGCCCCTCCTGGCGATGGTCCCCCCTCTGGTGGCCACTGTCCTGGTGCTGCACAACCTCATGTGGCGCATGAGCCTGCAGGGACTCGCGTTCAGCGACCCGCGCGAGCTCGGCCGGGCCATCGTCGAAGGCATGCTGCTCGGCCGCGCCGAGCGCTCCTACCTCGAGACGGCGGCTGCTGTGGTCGTCGCAAGCGACGCCGACCGCCGTCTCGCGGAGCGCGTCCACGGCCGCGGGCGCCTGTACGTGGTGCCCAACTGCATAGATGTCGGTTACATGCGCCGGAACGCGCCGGAGGCTCCCGACCCGACGATCATCATGCCGGCCCATTTCGGGTGGTCGCCGAACGCGGCGGCGGCGCGCGAGCTGCTGGACCGGGTCCTGCCGGCGGTTCGAGGCCGCGTGGCGGGCACGCAGCTGGTGCTGGCGGGACGCGGCCTGACCCCGGAGCTTGCCGCCGCCGTCGAGCGGACACCGGGTGCGCGCGCGACCGGCGAGGTCGAGGACATCCGCCCCGAGCTGCACCGCGCGTGGGTGATGGCTGCCCCGCTGCGCACAGGGTCAGGGTCGCCCATCAAGGTGATGGAGTCGCTGGCGGCGAGCGTTCCCGTCGTCACGACGGGCCGCGCGTTGCGCGCCCTCGGCCTGCACCCTGGCGAAGGTGCCATTGCCGCGCGCGGCCCATCCGATTTCGCGGCCCAACTCGCTTCGCTCCTGAGGGACGGTGAGCGTCGCTCCGACCTCGGCCGCCGGGGGGCCGAAATCGCGGCCGCGAGGTTCGACCGTCAACCAGCCGCCATGGCCCAGGAGACGGTCTGGCGGGACGCGGTTACAGCCACCACCGGGCTGGCCGCGAAGTAGCGTCAGCGCGCCCGGTGCGCGAGCGGGACGCCGACCAGCAAGAGGTAGTCGTGAAGGACCGAGAACCGCTCTTCCGCGACGATGTCGAATTCCGAACGCACCAACGCCAGCAGCTGTTCAGCGGTGCGCGGGTGGCTGCCCCGGTCCACCCACCAGAGCGCCCGGTTGGGCAGCCAGCGGCTCGAGGCGAGCGGCTCGAGGAGCACCAGGTGGCCGTCGGGCTTGAGCGCCCGCGCGCACTCCCCGAGGGTGAGCCCGAGGCCGGCGTCACGCATGTGGTGGCCCACGGCGATGCAGAGGGCGAAGTCGGCGGTGCCGTCACGGATCGGCAGACTGGTGCCGTCGGCGCGCACGGCGGCCCCGGTGGGCACGCGTCGCCGGAGACGTTCCAGCTTCGCCGGGTCCGTGTCGATCCCGATGTAGGTCGCGTCCGCCGGCCACCAGGCGCGGGCCAGCCCGGTGCCGCTGCCGACGTCCAGCACCGTCGGCGTTTGGCGCGAGGGCAGGCTCGCGAGGCAGCGGACCACGTGCCTGTGAACGACTCGCACGCCGGCGAGGAGCTGCACGGCGTCGTACAGGGAGGCGCTCGCGGCAACCCGGTGCAGCGGCCCGTTCGCGCGCATCAGACCAGGTGTTTCTCGACCCAGGCGCCGGCGCCGGCGGCGCGGGCGAGCCGGAGCACCGGCGCCGGGTCGTAGGGGCGCTCGAGGCTCGCCCACTCGTCCGCCTCGCTGTCAAAGACGACCGCCGTCGCCACCGCGGGCGCCTGCCGCGATTGTCCGGACGCGCCGGGGTTGACGAGGCGCGGGCGTCGGTCGGTCAGCAGCAGTGGACGGTGCGTCTGCCCGAACGCCACCACGTCGACATCGAGGGTCAAGGTCTCGGCGAGCAGCGCCGACCCCGCGTACATGTAGTCCTCCAGCGGGCGCCACGGGCTGCCATGGCAGAGGAGCCACTTCATCCCGGCGCAGCTGAGCTCGCGCGTGGCCGGGAGCGCCTCAAGCCAGGCGCGGTTGGCGGGCTCGATCACCCGCGCCGCGTAATCGACGCCGAACCGCACCGCGTCGGGCACCGGTTGATGAATGCCGTGGAGGACAAAGTCGTCGTGGTTCCCCAGCACGCCGATGACGTCCATTTCGCGCATCGTCGCGATGACCTCGTTGACCTGGGTGTAGTAACCCGTGTAGTCGCCGAGCCCGAGCACGACGTCGCACCGCCTGAGGTCGGGCAACAGCTGTTCCAGCGCGACCATGTTCGCGTGGATGTCCGCGATGAGGCCGACACGCACGCTAGCCGAGGGAGTGGTCGAACTCGGCTGTCCAGGTGGACGCGTCACCGACGTACACCTCGTTCCAGTAGCGCACGGCGGTGCCATGTGTCACGCGCGGCATGCTGCGCATCGGCTCGCCCATCACGAAATGCCGCAGGGCCGCCTCGACGTCGTTGAAGCCGAGCTTCGCGCGCACCGCCGTCGTCCCGGAGAAGCGAGGGTTGATCTCCAGGCACACCGCGCGCGGACCGTCCTGCCGCAGCTGAACGTTGCACGGGCCCTGTGGGGCGAGGCGCGCGACGATCGCCTCAGCCTCGGTCAGCGCCGCCGGCGCGGCCTCCACCTCCATCCTTACGCTGGTCCCGCCGGCCAGCCATCGCCGCATGGCGATCGACCCGTGCAGCGCGCCGTCGGAGTCACATAGGCATCCGATGGTGTACTCCCCGTTTGCCGACCCGACCAGCTGCTGCACCACATACCCGGCGCGGCCCTTGGCCCATTCGAGATCGCGCTCGTCCTCGAGCACCATGAACCCGGTCGAGCCCTTGCCGCGGCGCGGCTTGGCCACCAGCGGGAAGCCACAGTCGGCGGCGAGCGCGGCCACCGCCGGCGTGTCGGTGGCAGCCGCGAAGGCAGGGTACGCAAACCCATTCTCCGCAAGCCACTCGCAGGTCTTCAGCTTGTCGTTACCCACGGCCAGGGTGCCCGGCTCGCCCACGATGCACACGGCACCCGTCTCTCGCCGGACCTCGTCCCGGTGCCGCGACAGCACCTCGAGCACCTCCTCGACGCCGGAGAGCACCGCGTCGACGGCATGGTGCCGCACGGTGTCGACGAGCCAGTCGGTGAACGTCGCGTCCGCGGCGTACGGCGACACCAGCGCCTCGTCGACTGCGAAGAGGCCCGCGCCGAGAGCGTCGACGCAGGCGCCGACGACGCGCACCCGCAGCGCGCCCATCCGCAGCGCTTTCACGATGCCCTGGCTCACTTGCCCGCCGACGCCCAGGACCAGGACGGTGAGAGGTGGCTCCCCCCGCATGGGCAACAGCTTAGTCAAACGCTTGCACCCGCTAGCCTTGGCGCGGTTCGTCGAACGATGAGTCGCATGGATCGGATTCAGGCGGGCCCGACGGTGCGGGCGCTGCGCGGACACCTGGCCAACTGGGTGGGGGTTGGCCTGTTCGCATGGCTCGTGATGCTCTCACCGCTGAAAGGCCTCCTCGGGCGCAGCGGCCTCGCCCGGCGACGCCTCCGCCTGGAGTTCCGCGATGGCCGCCACCTCGTGATCCCGGTCAACGACATGCAGGCCTACGTCGAGGTCTTCCTGCTGGGCGACTACGACATCCCGGGATATGACTGGAGCTCGGTGATGACGATCGTCGATGCCGGCGCCAACGTCGGGACAGCGACGCTGTGGTTCGCGGGGCGCTGTCCCAATGCGCGCATCGTCGCGGTCGAGCCGGGGGCAGCGGCCCGTGCGCTTCTCGAGCGCAACCTCGACGCCAACTTGCTGGCCGGCAGGGTGGAGGTCCTCGCCGCCGCAGTTGGAGGTGAGAACGGGCGGGGCGTCTACGAGGAGGGCGAGGCGACGATTCTCGGGCGGGTGGTGCCGGTCGGCGCCGACAAGCAGCTGCCGCAGGCCGTCGATGTCGTCGGCCTGGAGTCGCTCGCGGCGGGGGGGCTCGACCTGCTGAAGCTTGACTGTGAGGGCGCCGAGTACGACATCCTCCTGCGCGCCCCCGAGTCCGCGCTGCGCCAGGTCCGCGCGGTTGTCGGCGAGTACCACCCCGCCCCCGGCCACGGGCCGACCGAGCTCGAAGCGCGGCTCCGCGCGAGCGGGTTTGCCACCGCGTTCCGGGCCCATCCCACGCTGCCTGGCTTTGGGAACTTCACGGCCCGGCGCAGCGGCGTGAGCCCCACCGGTTAGTAGTTCTGCGGAAGCCCTACAAAACCGGGCGCCGGCGTATTCGATTCTGGTACAATTTAGGCCACTTGGAGGCTCCGTCTAACCATGGCTGAAGCTGCCGCCAAGCTACCCGCCGACCGCGGGCGTCGCGCGTCCAAAGGCAGCTCCGGCACGGGCTACGACGCCCGCCAGATCCAGGTCCTCGAGGGCCTGGAGGCGGTCCGTCGCCGGCCCGGCATGTACATCGGGTCCACGGACACCCGTGGGCTCCATCACCTGCTTTACGAGATCGTCGACAACTCGATCGACGAGGCCATGGGCGGGTGGGCGAACGAGATCATCGTCACGCTCCACGACGACGGCTCCGCGTCGGTCCAGGACAACGGCCGCGGCATCCCGGTCGACATCATGCCGAAGCAGCGCAAGCCGGCCCTCGAGGTGGTCTTCACCGTGCTCCACGCCGGCGGCAAGTTCGGCGGCGGGGGCTACAAGGTCTCAGGCGGCCTGCACGGCGTCGGCATGTCGGTGGTCAACGCGCTCTCGGCGAAGGTGGAGGCCTGGGTCAGGCGCGACGGCAAGGTCCACTACCAGGCGTACCAGCGCGGCAAGCCCATCGCGCCCATGGCGACGCAGGGCAAGGCGGAGCGCACGGGCACGACCATCCGCTTCTGGCCTGACGGCGAGGTCTTCGAGACGCTCGACTTCAACTGGGATGTCGTCACGCACCGGCTTCGCGAGCTGGCCTTCCTGAACAAGAAGGTGACCATCAAGCTCATCGACGAAAGGTCGGCGCGCAACTACGAGTTCTACTTCGAGGGCGGCCTGCAGTCTTTCGTCAAGTACCTCAACCGCGGCCTCGGCGCGGTCAACGTGCCCCCGGTGCACGTGGAGCGCGAGGTCGACGGCAACGCGGTCGAGGTCTCGCTGCAGTACAACACCGGCTTCGCCGAGAACATCCTCGGCTTCGTCAACACGATCCACACCGAGGATGGCGGCACGCACGTCACCGGCTTCCGCACCGCGCTGACCTCCGTGCTCAACAAGTACGCGCGCCAGGCGCAGCTGCTGAAAGAGGCCGACCCGAACCTCGGCGGCGACGACGTCCGCGAGGGCCTCACCGCCGTCATCTCGGTGAAGCTGCAGGAGCCCCAGTTCGAGTCGCAGACGAAGAACAAGCTCGGCAACTCCGAGGTCGCCGGCCAGGTGCAGGCGGTCTTCGGCGACGGCCTCATGGAATACCTGATGGAGCACCCCGCCGAGGCGCGGCGCATCATCGAGAAGTCCGTCATCGCGGCCCGCGCCCGCGAGGCGGCGCGCAAGGCGCGCGACCTCGTGCAGCGCAAGTCCCTGCTGGAGTCGTCCACCCTGCCCGGCAAGCTCGCCGACTGCTCCGAGCGCGACCCGCGCCGCGCGGAGCTGTTCGTCGTGGAGGGCGACAGCGCCGGTGGCAGCGCCAAACAGGGCCGGCAGCGCACGTTCCAGGCCATCCTGCCGCTGCGCGGCAAGATCCTCAACGTGCACAAGGCGCGCGAGGACAAGGTCCTGGGCAGTGAGGAGATTCGCAACCTGATCACGGCGCTGGGCACCGGCGTCGGCGAGCGCTACGACCCCGAGAAGCTGCGCTACCACCGCATCATCATCGCGACGGACGCCGACGTCGACGGCTCGCACATCCGCACGCTGCTGCTCACGTTCTTCTGGCGCTACATGCGCGACCTGATCGACCGTGGCCATGTGTACATCGCGCAGCCGCCCCTGTACAAGATCGAGAAGGGCAAGCTCATCGAGTACGCCTACTCGGACGCCGAGCGCGACCAGAAGCTCGCGAAGATGGACGGCAAGGGCGCCGAGCCGAAGGTGCAGCGCTACAAGGGTCTCGGCGAGATGAACCCTGAGCAGCTCTGGGAGACGACCATGGACCCGGACCACAGGGTCCTGCTGCGCGTCGACTCGCAGGACGCGGCTTCCGCCGAGCGCCTCTTCGAGACGCTGATGGGCGTCGAGGTCGACCCGCGCAAGCAGTTCATCAAGACGCACGCCAAAACCGTCCGCAACCTGGACATCTAGGCCTGTGCTGAGGACTGCTGTATTGAATTCCTCCCCCCGCGCGCGGGGGGAGGCCAGGTGGGGGGCAGGAGCGGCAGGTTCCTCCCCCCGCGCGCGGGGGGAGGCTAGGTGGGGGGCAGAAGCGGTGAATTCCTCCCCCCGCACGCGGGGGGAGGCTAGGTGGGGGGCAGAAGCGGCGTGACCAACGTACGCGTCGCGCTCGACGCCATGGGTGGCGACAACGCTCCCGCCGCGATCGTCGCGGGCGGGCTTGCGGCGGTCGCCGCCGACCCGGAGCTGGAACTCATCCTGGTCGGCCGCGAGCCGGAGCTCATGGCAGCCGCCGGCCACCCGCGCGTCACGGTCGTCAACGCCTCAGAAGTGGTGGAGATGGACGATCACCCCGCCACGGCGGTGCGCGCCAAGAAGGACTCGTCGATCAGCGTCGCCGCGCGCCTCGTCGCCGACGGCCGCGCCGACGCGGTCGTCTCCGCCGGCAACAGCGGCGCGGTGCTGGCGGCGGCCGTGTTCGTCATCAAGCGGCTTCCCGGTGTCGAGCGTCCCGCCATCGGCGCCCCCATCCCGACGAAGACGGGGATGGCGCTGCTGATCGACTCCGGCGCCAACACCGAGGTCAAGCCGGAGTACCTGCGCCAGTGGGCCCTCCTGGGCGACGCGTACGCGCGGCGCGTGCTGGGCATCGCCGAGCCGAAGGTGGCCCTGCTCTCCAACGGCGAGGAGGAGGGCAAGGGCGACGAGCTCACCGTGGCCGCGTACCCGCTGCTCCGCGACGCGCTGCCCAACTTCGCCGGCAACGTCGAGGGCAAGGCCCTCTTCAGCGGCGCCGTCGACGTCGTCGTCACGGACGGCTTCACCGGCAACGTCGTGCTGAAGACGATCGAGGGCACCGCCGACTTCATCCTCTCCGGCATCCGGGACGCGGCCATGAGCTCGCTCACAGGCAAGGTCGGCGGCCTGCTCCTGCGCCCCAACCTGCAGCCGCTGCGCGACAAGGCCGACTGGCGCAAGCACGGTGGCGCGCCGCTGCTGGGCGTCAATGGCGTGTGCATCATCGCCCACGGCCGCTCGGACGCCGAGGCCACGGCGAACGCGGTGAAGCGCGCCGCCGAGCAGGTGCGCAGCAATGTCGTGGCGGAGATGGCCGCGGCCCTGCGCCCGGCCGCCGGCGCCCGCAGGGAGGCCGTCGGGTGAAGGGCGAGCACCGCGTCGTCATCACCGGCATGGGCACGATCAACCCGATCGCCCACGACGTCGAGGAGTACTGGGACGCGCTGATCGAGGGCAAGTCCGGCATCGCCACCCAGGAGGGTTGGAGCACCGAGGGCCTGAGCAGCAAGGTCGCGGGCCAGATCAAGAACCTCGACCTCGCCCAGCACTTCGAGCCCAAGGAGCTGCGCCGCACCGCGCGCTTCACGCAGATCGGCATCATCGCCGCGCGCCAGGCGGTGGCGCAGGCCAACCTGAACGGCGTCGACAAGGACCGCGTCGGCGTCGTCAATGGGACGAGCCTCGGCAGCTTCACCGACACCTGGCAGCAGGTGCTTTCGGGCGGCGAGAAGCACGAGCGGGTGTCGCCCTTCTACGTCTCCCGCATGCTCCCGAACATGGCCGGGGCCGCGCTTGCGATGGAGTTCGGCTACCGCGGCCACAACGACACCGCGACCACCGCGTGCGCGGCCTCCACGCAGTCCATCGGCAACGCCCTGCGCGTGCTGCAGCGCGGCGACGCGGACGCGATGCTCGCCGGCGGCACGGAGGCCAACCTCTCAGACTGGGGCATCGCCACGTTTTGCGCGATGAAGGCCCTCACCACGCACAACGACGAGCCCGAGAAGGCGAGCCGGCCGTTCGACCTCAACCGTGACGGCTTCGTCGGCTCGGAGGGTGCGGGCTACCTGTTCCTGGAGACCGAGGAGCACGCGCTGGCCCGCGGGGCGCAAATCCTCGCCGAGGTGGCCGGCTTCGCATCGACCAATGACGCCTTCCACCAGGTGATGCCGGACGAGACGGGGACCGCCGCCGGGCTCTGCATGGAGCGCGCGCTGCGTGACGCGAACGTCGCGCCCGACGAGCTCGGCTACATCAACGCGCACGGCACCTCGACCCAGCTCAACGACAAGGCCGAGACGGCGGCGATCAAGCGGGCGCTGGGCAGCCACGCATACCTCGTCCCGATCAGCTCGACCAAGTCGATGATCGGCCACACGCTCGGGGCCGCCGGCGGGGTGGAGGCGGTGGCGACCGTGCTGCAGCTCACCCGCGGCCGGCTGCACCCGACCATCAACTACGAGACCCCCGACCCCGACTGCGACCTCGACTACATCCCCAACCAGGCGCGCCAGAAGGATGTCGACGTGGCGATATCCAACTCCTTTGGCTTCGGCGGGCAGAACGCCTGCATCGTGTTCAGGCGGTACGTGAATGGCTGACGACGAAGGCAACGACCAGGTAATCGGCACGATCCTCTCGCGGGAGATCGAGACCGAGCTGCAGACGTCCTACATGGACTACGCGATGTCGGTCATCGTCTCGCGCGCGCTGCCCGACGTCCGTGACGGGCTCAAGCCCGTGCAGCGCCGGATCCTCTACTCGATGTACGACCAGGGGATGACTCCGGGCGCGCGGTTCCAGAAGTGCGCCGCCATCGTCGGCGAGGTCCTGAAGAGCTACCACCCGCACGGCGACGCGTCGGTGTACGACACCCTGGTGCGCCTGGCCCAGCCGTGGAACATGCGCTACCCGCTGGTGCAGGGGCAGGGCAACTTCGGCAGCCAGGACGGCGACTCCGCGGCGGCGTACCGCTACACCGAGGCCCGCCTGGCGACGCCGTCGATGGAGATCCTCGACGACATCGAGAAGGAGACGGTCGACTGGGTCGACAACTACTCCGCCAACCTTCTCGAGCCGTCGGTGCTGCCGGCCAACCTGCCGAACCTGCTGGTCAACGGCTCATCAGGCATCGCCGTCGGCATGACGACCAACATCCCACCGCACAACCTCGCCGAGGTGTGCAACGCGGCCCGGGCGCTGATCGACAACCCGGAGATCACCACCGAAGAGCTGATGGACTACGTCAAGGGGCCCGACTTCCCGACGGGCGGGATCATCGTCGGCGTCGACGGTATCAAGCAGGCCTACGGCACCGGCCACGGCCGCATCATCGTGCGCGGCCGCGCCATCATCGAGGAGGCGACCAAGTCCGGCCACGAGCGGATCATCGTCGAGGAGCTGCCGTACCAGACCAACAAGGCGGCGCTCGTCGCCAAGATCGCGGAGCTCGTCGGCGACAAGAAGATCGAGGGCATCCGCGACCTGCGCGACGAGTCGGACCGCAACGGGATGCGCATCGTCATCGAGCTGAAGAAGGACTCGCGCCCGCTGACGGTGCTCAACAACCTCTACAAGCACACCGCCCTCCAGAGCACGTTCGGCGCGATCCTCCTGGCCCTCGTCGACGGCCGCCCGGTCACGCTCAACCTGAAGCAGCTCCTGCAGAACTACGTCGACTACCGCCGCGACGTAATCACCCGGCGCACCCGCTACGAGCTGGCGCGGGCGCAGGAGCGAGCCCACATCCTCGAGGGCCTGAAGATCTGCCTCGACAACATCGACCGGGTGATCAAGATCATCCGCGCCGCCGCCGACGAGACCACGGCGCAGCGCGAGCTGGAGAAGCAGCTCGGCCTGTCGGAGCGGCAATCGAAGGCGATCGTCGACATGCGGCTCGGCCGCCTCAGCCGCCTCGAGGCCGACAAGATCCAGAAGGAGTACCAGGAGGTCATCGAGCGCATCGCGTACCTCGAGGACATCCTCGCCAACCCGCGCAAGGTGATGCAGCTGATCAAGGAGGACCTCGACAGCCTGCAGAAGAAGTTCGGCGACGAACGCCGCACGCGCATCGACGTCACGGCCTCCGCCGACTTCGACGAGGAGGCGCTGATCGAGACCGAGGACGTCGTCGTCACCCTCACCGACCGCGGCTACATCAAGCGCGTGCCGGCGACCACGTACAAGCCTCAGAAGCGGGGCGGCAAGGGACTGATGGGGGGCAAGGTTCGCGAGGAGGACTACGTCAAGCACCTCTCCGTGGCCAGCACGAAGAGTGACCTGCTGTTCTTCACGGTCCGCGGCAAGGTCTACCGCGTGCGCACGCACGAGGTGCCCGACGCCTCGCGCCAGGCGCGCGGCATCCCCGTGGTGAACCTCATCGACATCGAGTCCGGCGACGCGGTCTCATCGCTCGTCGCGATCCACGACTGGAGCGACAACAGCTACCTCTTCAGCGCCACCCGCGACGGCATGGTCAAGAAGACGCCGGCGCAGGAGTACCACTCGGTGATGCGCAACGGGAAGATCGCGATGGCGCTGCGCGGCGACGACCAGCTCCTCTCCGTGGCCCAGACGAGCGGGGAGGACGAGGTCATCATCGCCACCACGGACGGGAAGTCCGTGCGCTTCCACGAGTCGGACGCCCGCCCGATGGGCCGCGACACCATGGGCGTCCGCGGGGTCCGGCTGCGGAAGGACGCGAAGGTGGCGGGAATGGAGATCGTCAAGCGCGACGCCTACCTGCTGGTCGTCAGCGCGAATGGCTACGGCAAGCTCACGCCGTTCTCCGAGTACCCGCGCCACAACCGTGGCGGCCAGGGCGTCTTCACGATGAACGTGACGGAGAAGACCGGCCCGGTCGTGGGCATCCGCGTCGTCGAGGACACGAACGAGGAGCTGATGGTGGTCTCCTCCCGCGGCCAGGTGATCCGCACCGACCTTTCCGAGGTGCGCATCACGGGACGCCAGACCCAGGGCGTCATCGTCATGCGCCTCAACGACGACGACACCGTCGGCTCCATCGCCGGCGTCGGCACCCGCGAGGAGGTCGAGCCGGAGTGATTTCGTCTACACTCTCGGCGGCATGAACCAGACCGTCTTCTACCTTCTGTTCATCGTCGTCTTCACCATCCTCGCCTTCCTTATCGGCACCGGCCTCGCCTTCGCCGCCATGAGCGGCCGGGTCGAGCCCGACGACTCCGAGTCCGATTAGCCCGACCGCTTTCTACCTGATCTTCGTCCCCGGCCTGACGCTGCTCGTCGTGGCCGGAGGCTTCGTGTTCGCGGCCTTCGCGATGACCCAGGGCGAGTTCCAGCCGGCCACCCGGCGCGGCCTGGCGTCCCTGGTCGTGGTGCTCCTCGTGACCGCGGGCACGTTCGCCGCCGCGCTGAAGCTGAACCACGTCATCCTTCCCCACTGACGTGGCGGGCGGGCTCGTCCTCGTCCACGGCTTCCCACTTGACGCGCGGATGTGGGACGCCCTCCGGGCCGAGCTGAAGGACGCCCACGCCGTCCACGCCCCCGACCTCGACGGCCGCGGCGCCCGCCGCGACCGGCCCCCGTCGACGTCCGTCGACGCGATGGCCACCCAGGTACGGGACATGCTCGATGCCGAGGGCCTGGACCAGGTCGACCTCGGCGGGTTCTCGATGGGCGGCTACGTCTGCCTCGCGTTCTGGAGGCTCTACCCCGAGCGGGTCCGGAGCCTCCTGCTGGTCGACACCCGGGCCGGGGCGGACAGCGACGAGGGCAGGAAGGGCCGCGACGACCTGGCGCAGCGCGTGAGCTCCACCGGCCCCGCGGCCGCGGCGGACGCGATGGTGCCGAAGCTGCTTTCCGGCGCCGCGCCGGACGAGATGGCGGAGCGGGTCCGGGGCTGGGTCATGGACGAGCCGGTCGGGACGATCGTCGCCGACCTCCAGGCGCTCCGTGACCGACCCGACTCCCGGCCTGACCTCGCGGGCATCGACCGCCCCGTCCTCGTCCTCGTCGGCGCCGAGGACGTCCTCACGCCCCCCGCGGAGTCGGAGGCGATGGCTGCGGCCCTGCCGCGGGCCACCCTCCGCGTCATCGAAGGCGCCGGCCACCTCAGCCCGGTCGAGCGCCCGAGCGAAGTCGCGGCCGCCGTCAAAGAGTTCCTCGCGTCGGTCTAGGCCGCTAATATCGCCCGGAGGCGCGTCACCGGGCGCGCCTGGGGAGACCCGAACACGTCGTCACACCTCCAGAGGACATCGACTGACCTCCTGATCCACTATTTCGAGGTCAACTTCGACACCGTCGCCGAAGATCTCGCCCAGGCGGCGGCGCGCGAGCCGGGCGGCGGCGGGGGGGCGGTGCGAGAGCGGGAGATCGCGGCCTCCCACCTGCGTGAGTTCATCCGGGCCCTGATCCGCGAGCGGAAGGAAGGCTCGGAGGTGGCGCCGGACGCTGTCGTCGGTGACGTCGCCGGCCTCTCCCACGCCGAGCGGGCGCTCCTCTTGCAGCGCGGTGAGGCCGTCCTCGGGCGGGTCGAGGCCAATGGCAACGGCTCCCGGCCGGTCGCGATGGCCCCGGGCGCGCTGCCCGCCTCCGCGCCCGCGGAGGAGCTCGCGGGGCCCGGCGCGCTGCCGCCAGCCGCCCCGCCCGAGGCGCCGGCACAGACGCCGGCGAAGCCCACGGCGCCGGCGCAGGTCCCGGCGGCGCCCCCCGGGCCCCGCGGGCTGAGCGCCTCGGACGCCTCGGCCGTCGGCTCGGTCTTGCAGGCACTGGTCACGAAGTGCCTGGAGATGCTGGCTTCGGACCTCTGCCAGGTCTACCTGGTCGAAGAGCACACCCTGAGCCTCAGGGCGGAGGCGCCCCCCGAGCCCGCGACGATCACGGGTCCGGGGTCGCTGCCGCTGGTCGGCGGCTTCGCCGCCCGCGTCCTCGCGGCGGGCCGTCCCATGCGTCTCGGAGACGTGAGCGAGCTCCAGGGTTCCGAGCGCATCTGGCTGGACCGCGGGATGTGGAGCATCGCGGCCGTGGCCCTGGTGGGCCCGGAGGAGCTCGTCAGCGGCATCCTCGTGGCGGCGCGCAGCCATGCCCACCCGTTCACCGACGAGGAGCTTGACGTGCTGCACCAGCTGTCCGACGAGGTGGGCCTGGCCCTTGCCAGCGCCGACCTCCTGTCTCGCGCGGAGGAGCTCGCCGTCCTCAAGGAGCGGATCAAGCTCGCGCGCGAGATCCACGACGGGCTGGCGAGCGACCTGTCGGCCGTGGTGGCCCTGTTCAAGTACCACGAGCACCGCCGCCACGTCGACCCGGAGGACGCCGACCAGCTCCTGCAGCAGATGCGGACCCTGGTCGAGGGATCGCTCCATGGGGTGCGGGACATCCTGGCCACGCTGCGACCTCGCCCCCAGAACATCCGGCGCCTCGACCAGGTCCTCCGCCGCCACGTAGAGGACTTCGGCCGCACCTATGGCATCTCGGCGATGTTCAGCATGCTCGGTGACGATTCCACCCTCGTGCCGGAAGAACGTGACACGATCTACCAGGTGCTGAGGGAATCGCTGACCAACATCCGCAAACATGCCGATGCCAGCCGGGTCGACGTGACGATCGACCTCCGCTCGCGGCCGTACTGCATGGTCGTGGAGGACGACGGCGTAGGCATCGACCCGACGGCGGCTGCCGAGAAGGTCGGCTCGTTCGGGATTCTCGGCATGCAGGAGCGCGCCGAGCTGCTCGGCGGCCGGATCGACGTGGGGCGCAACCCGCGTGGCGGGACCCGGGTGGCGTTGTACGGGCCCGCCACGCCACTCGGGGGCGGCTGAGGTGGAGGAGATCCGCGTCCTCATCGTCGACGATCGCCCGATCTTCCGCGCGGGGGCGCAGGGCATGTTGAAGGACTACCGCCACATCGTGGTCGTCGGCGAGGCGGCCAACGGGCTCGAAGCCGTGCAGAAGGCGAGGCAGCTCAAACCGGACGTCATCCTCATGGACATCTCGATGCCCGAGATGGACGGCGTGCGCGCGACCGAGGAGATCATGAAGGAGCGCGACAAGGTGGCCATCATCGGGCTCACCGTGTCGGACCACGAGGAGGACGTCACGGCCATGCTCCAGGCCGGCGCCTCGGGGTACCTGCTCAAGGACAGCGGCCCCGAAGACCTCGCCCGCGCGATCGAAGACGCCCACGCGGGACGGACGCCCCTCGACCGCACCGTCGTCCGGCGGATGGTCGAGCAGCTGGCCGCGCGCCGCCCGCCGAAGCTGACGCTCGAGCTCGCCCCACGCGAGAAGGCGGTCCTCGGCCTCGTGATCCGCGGCTACCCGAACAAGGCCATCGCCCAGGCGCTCGGCATCAGCGAGAGCACGGTGAAGACCCACCTGCGCGAGATCTTCACCAAGATGGAGGTCGACAGTCGGGCGGCCGCCGCCGCGCGGGCGACGCAGCTCGGTCTCGATGTCGGCTGACTTCGTAGTTCTTTACGCGCCGCCCCCCTGACCTGGGGCATCGCCGGCTGGCCTCGGGTTGACCATCAAGCCCGTCAGATCGCCCAAAGGGACGACTTGACGCGCAATAGGAGCCGCCTAAATTGAGATGATGCGGCAGGCACAAACCCAGGTCCTCCGTCTGCGGGTGCTCCTCGTCGACGACAACCCCGCCTACCGCACGACGGTCAGGCGGATTCTCTCCACCGCCCGTGACCTCGAGGTCGTGGGTGAGGCGGAGGATGGCAGGGCCTCCCTCACCCAGGCTTCGATTCTGAAGCCGGACATCGTCATCCTGGATTGCGCGATGCCCGAGATGGACGGCCCGGACGCGGCTCGCGCCCTCCGCCGCCTCTACCCCGCCATCCGGATCATCGGCCTGTCGGTCGGCGACGATGAGGAATGCGTGCGCCGGATGCTGGTTGCCGGCGCCGAGCGCGTCGTCTACAAGGACGATGCGATGGCGGGCATCGCCCAGGCCATCGCCCGCGCGTAGCTCCGTCCTGACCGGTCGGCTCGTCGCTCGCTGACCACCTGGTCATCCACGGGTGACCAAGTGGTCAGTCCCGGATGACGTCCCCCTCGCCCAAAGAGCCATTGATTTTGCCCCGTCGAACGATTATGCGCGCGGCCGCCGCTCCCTATCGTGAGCGTCACAAGGTTGATGGCCCCGGGACGGGGGATCGACTGCAAGACCAGAAAGTCCTCCTAACCAACAGGGGGGCGGAGGAGAGAGATAGAGATGACCGTCACCTGGAACTTCGGCTGGTAGCCCGGTAGCCCGGCACCAAGAGCCGGGCACCTGACCCAACAAGAGGCCCCACGGGGCCTCTTTTGTTTTTCCCGATGAGATATCGCGCGGAGCAGGCAGCCCATAGAATGACGCCCTGATGGGGGTGCTACCCACCAGAGCCCGCCTCTACATCGCTGCCATCGTCGCACTCGGGTTTGGCCTCACAGCAGTGACGACGTATGTGAATGCGCGGTCGTTCACGGATGTCGGCACCTTCCAGCACCTTGGCGAGCTCCCGATTGCGGTCTTCTTCCTTATCTTCACGCTGCTCGCGTCGACAGCGCCCGTGACCACCACCACGGGAGTCACGCTGTCAGTCAACCTGGCGCCGATGTACGCCGCAGCCCTCACCCTGAACCCCGGGCTTGCGGGGCTCATCGCGCTTATCGGCGGCACCAACCTGCGGCTGCCGGGCGGCGGCTATTCGTGGTACCGGTGGCTGTTCAACCGCGCCCTCGTGGCGCTGATGTACGGCATCGCGTCCCTCACCTTCCACGCCATCGTGGATGGGGGCGGCGCGGACCCCGTGAACATCGCGTCCGGGGCGGTCGTGGCGCTGATCGCGGTGGCCGCCCTCAACTCTCCGCTGGTCATCGTCGTCGTGCACCTTGCCTCCGGCGCACCGATGCGCAAGGTCGCCTACGAGTCGCTGCAGGGCGTCCTCCTGGGGTACATCGGGTTGGCGCCCATCGGCGCGATGGCCGCCTACCTGGTCAGCAGCCGCACGCTGGCGGGGCTTGGCATCGCCGCGAGCCTCTCGATCCTCTTGCTCATCTATCGAGAGCTCACGCGGCGGTCGTACAAGCTCGAGACGGTCGCGCGCGGTTCATATGTTGCCCAGAGCCGCTTGATCGACATGAAGGACCGCTCCACGTTTGGACATTCGGAGCGCGTCGGCCTGATGTCGGAGGAGGTCGCCAACCAGCTGCACCTCTCCCCCGACCTCGTCGAGCAGGTCCGCATCGGCGCGACCCTGCACGACATCGGCAAGATCGCGGTTCCCGATGCCGTCCTGCACAAGACCGGCAAGCTCACCGACGAGGAATGGGAGCTTCTCAAGACGCACGCGGAGGAGGGTTACCTCGTGCTGCGGGAGCAGGAGGTCCTGCTGCGGGCGGCGGACATCGTCCGGTCGCACCACGAGAACTACGACGGCACCGGCTACCCGCAGAAACTGTCGGGCAGGGCGATACCCGTGGGTGGTCGCATCACGCGGATCGTCGACTCATACGACTGCATGACCAATGCCAGGGACTATCGCGATTGGATCAAGCAGCCGTTCGAAGCGCTGTCCGAGGTCCACAGCCTCAGCGGTCGGTGGTACGACCCGGAGATCGTGGACGCCTTCACCCGGGTTCTCGTCGAGCGCCATCCCGAGCTTGCGGCACAGATAAGCGGGTCCCCGCTCGCGCGGCAGGTGAGCGTCGCCGGCCTGGTCCGGATCCCATCGTTTGCCAAGCTGCTGGCGGCCGCCGCGCTGTCGAACTTCGGCGACATGCTCACCACCACGGGCCTGGCGCTGGCGGCCTACGGCGTGAGTGGCTCGATCCTGACGGTCGGCGCGGTGTTTGCGATCCGGGCCCTGCCCGACCTCCTCTTCGGCTTGCTCGCGGGGCCCTTCGTCGACAGGTACGACAGGAAGGGGTTGATGGTCATGATGGACGTGATCCGCGCGCTGCTGATCGCATCGATCCCTCTGCTCCTGCGCCTCCACAGCCTGGCTCTCGTGCTTGGAGTTGTCTTCCTGGCGGGCGTCGCCACAGTCATCTTCAACCCCGCCCGCCAGGCAGCCCTGCCGGACCTCGTCCCAGCCCAGGTGCTGCAGTCCGCCAACTCCGCTCTGACGCTCGCCGAGCGCGTGACCGAGATTGTCGGGTTTGCCTCGGCCAGCTTGATCGTCGTCTTTGCGAAGGCGGTGCCCCTCCTGTTCGCCATCGACGCCCTGACGTTCGTCCTCTCCGCCGGCCTCGTGCTCAGCATTCGCTTCCCCGACCTCGTCGGTGCGCCGAGCGCAGCCATCTCTCTCGACAGCATCCGGACCGAGCTGGTGGAGGGGCTCCGGCGGATTCTCCAACGACCCGAGCTCCGCGCCATCTTCCCGTTCAGCTTCTTCATGGTCGCGGCCGGCTCGGCGCTGCTCGTCCTGATGGTGCCGCTGGCCGCGGATCACTTCGGGCAGACGAGCGTCTTCCCACTGCTCGAGATGTCAATCGCCGTGGGCGCGGCCGTCGGCACCGTGCTGACCACGGTGCTGGAGACATCACGTCGGTGGCCGATGATGGTCGCCGGGGCAATCGGGATGGGCCTGTTCACCGCGTTCGCCGGCGTGACGCGGAGCATCGGGCTCGCGATGCTCTTCTTCGGGATCGCCGGCATCGCCAACATGGTCTTCCTCATCCCGATGATCACCGCGATCCAGGAGGTGACGGAAAGCGAGATGCGAGGCCGTATCTTCGCCGCGCGGTTCACCGTGGTCCGGCTCGGTTACCTGGTGGGCATCGGCTACGCGAGCATCCTCACCGCGACTGTCTTCCCGCACGCGCAGGTCAGCCTCGCGGTGCTCACATCCGGGGTGCTGATGGTGGTCGTCAGCACCGTCGCCGCCCTTTCTCCCGGGCTGCGAAAGGTCTAGCCCGCCTCGCGCTCCAGGACCCGTTTGCCCGCGAAGTAGACGACCACCACCACCGCCACGACAACGATCGCGGCCGGTATCGTCAGGGGCCCGAGGGCCTTCTCGACGTTGCTCCAGTTGTCGCCCAGTTTGAGGCCCGCGAACGCGAGGCCGAGGTTCCAGGGCAGCGCGCCGGCGAGGGTGAACACCGTGAACCGTCCGGGCGTGATACGCCGTGAGAGCCCGGCTGGAAACGATATGTAGGTGCGCACCACGGGCAGGAGGCGGCCGAAGAACACCGCGGCCAGGCCGAAGCGGTCGAAGAAGCGCTCGGCGAGGGCGAGGTGACCGTGGTCGAGGCCGACATGGCGACCCGGCCCCAGGATGACCTGTGCCCCGTAACGACGCGTGAGCGCGTACGCGACCAGCGACCCGACCAGGTTGCCGACGGTCGCGGCCGCCACGACGCCCCAGAAGCTGAGGTGAGCGCTGCCCGCGATCGCGCCGCTCGCGAGCGCTCCGCCGAGGGGGACGACGATCTCACTGGATATCGGGAGGCCCGCGCTTTCCGCGGTCATCAGCACGAGGATGGCGAGCAGTCCGCCTGCATTCACGAGGTGGATCAGCAGCTGCGCCATCGGCGTCGAAGGCTACATGACGGGTGGTGATAATCGCCGCAGTCATGACGCGCGTCGCTTACCTCGGACCGGAAGGAAGCTTCTCGGAGGACGCCGCCCGCGCGCATTTCGGTGGCGACCTCGAGCTGGTGATGTTCCCTGACATCGCGTCGGTCATATCGGCGGTCTCGCACAGGCTCGTCGACGCCGCCGTCGCGCCGATCGAGAACTCCATCGAAGGCTCGGTGAGCATCACCCTTGACCAGCTGATCCACGTCGAGGAGGCGCCGCGCATCGTGGCCGAGCTCAACCTGCCCGTGCGGCATCACCTCGTGGCGCGGCCCGGCACGACGATGTCCGAGATCGAGCGGCTGGTCGCCCACCCGCAGGCGTATGCCCAGTGCCGCCAGTGGGTGCTCGAGCATTTGCCCCAGGTCCAGGTCCTTCCCGCCCTGTCGAACTCGGCAGCGGTGCAGAGCCTGGTTCACTCGAACCGTATCGCCGCGATCGGAAACGAGCGCTCAGCGGCCCTTTACGGCATGAGCATCGTGGCGCGGGACATCCAGGACAGTGCCGCCAACGTCACGCGCTTCGTCGTGCTCGCGCACCGCAGCGTATCCGCGACGGGCAACGACAAGACCTCGATATGTTGCTCCATCGCCGAGGACCGCCCCGGCAGCCTGGTCAGCATCCTGCAGGAGTTCTCAGAGCGGGGGATCAACCTCGCGAAGATCGAATCGCGCCCGACGCGCGGCGGCCTCGGGAAGTACTTCTTCCTGATCGACCTGGTGGGTCACGAGGCCGACGAAGACGTTGCCGCCGCCCTCGCCGCCGTGCGCGCGCAGAGCCTCACGATGCGGCTGCTGGGTTCCTACCCGGCCGCGCCCCCGCTGCCCGTCCCCTGAAAAACGAAAGGCCGGGCACTCCGCCCGGCCTCGTCGAACCCAGTGCTACTTGGAGCTGCCGATCTTGTAGATCTTCGTGCCGCACTCGGGGCACGTGCCCGTCACCGCCGGCTTGCCATTCTTCATCGTGATTTCCTGCGGGTTCTGGATCTCGACCTTCTTCTTGTCCTTCAGGCAATAACCGGTAACGGCCATTTGCACCATCCTTCTTGCTTGTGACGGCTCAAGACCAGCGCGTCGTGCCTGCCCCGCAGCCATCGTGGTAAGAGGCCCCATTGAGTCGGGTTCGGATCGGCCCCAATACTAGCGTCGGCCCCTATTGAATGCAACCAATTTCGAATACGAGCCGAATTCAGCCGCCGATCTGTGACATGGATCTTTCAGGGGCGACAAAGTCGGGCTGGTTGATGTGGTGGCCGGCCCACTTCTTCCAGACCGCGGCACGGACCAGGCTTTCGATTTCCGCGTCCCCCGCGCCGGCGCGAAGGGGGGTCTTCAGGTCGGTCTCGTCGATGGCGAAGAGACAGGTCCGGAAGTGCCCGTCCGCGGTCAGGCGAAGGCGGTTGCAGCTCTCGCAGAACGGCTCCGTGACGGACGCGATGAACCCGACGGAGCCCGGCGCGCCGTCCGCGAAGCGGTACGTTGTCGCGGGCTCGGCGCCGGCGGTGGCCACGGCCTCGACGGGAAACGCCGCCTGGATGCTGTCGAGCAGCTCGGCCGACGGGACCACCTGCGCCCGCGTCCACTGGTGGCCGGCGTCCAGCGGCATGTACTCGATGAACCGCACGTGGTAGTCGCGGTCGCGTGCCAGCCGCGCGAAGTCGACGGCCTCACCGTCGTTCACGCCGCGCACCATCACAGCGTTGACCTTCACCGGCTTCAAGCCGGCCGCGGCCGCGGCCTCGAGTCCTTCGAGGACCTTCGACAGGGCGTCGCGGCGGGTCATCGCGTGGAAAGTCTCGGCGCGCAGGGAGTCCATGCTGACGTTCACGCGCCGCAGCCCGGCGGCAGCCAGCGCCTCGGCCTTCTGGGCCAGCCGGTAGCCGTTGGTCGTCATCGAGAGGTCGACCTGCGGGAACTCGGTGGCCAGCATTCCCACCAGCTGCTCCACGTCGGTGCGCGCCAGGGGCTCGCCGCCGGTGATGCGGATGGTGTCCACGCCGGCCGCCACGAGGACCCGCGCGATGCGCACGATCTCCTCGAAGGTCAGCACCTCCTCGCGAGGCAGCCAGTCGAGGCCCTCCGGCGGCATGCAGTACACGCACCGGAAGTTGCAGCGGTCGGTCACCGAGATCCGGAGGTCGGTGCCCGCGCGCCCGAACTGGTCGAGGAGCGGCAGCGCTTCCATCCGGCGATTATCGCGCCGCGCGAGGGCGGGCCCAGGCAGCTACGAGTGCTGGTGAAAGGCGAGCAGCAGGAAGATCGCGTAGACGATGAGGCCGATGAGGAAGAACAGCAGCCCGGCCGCCACGGCCCCGAGCGCTCCGAAAAACCCCAGCTTGAAGGCCGAGCGCCACGTGAGTGTGACGAGCTCTCCCTCGGTGCGCTGTGAGGTGCCCTGACTCATGCGGGCGATGTTACGATCTTTGCGCTTTGATCGACCGAGACCGGTCGGGGAAGGTCTGACAGCGGCGATCCGCTGACAGCGCGCCGCGGGGGAGGCCTTCCCCGGCAACTTAGAAGGCCAAAAGATGATCTTCCTGAGCGACTTCCTCCGCGCGGAGATCCTCGACCAGCGGCAGCAGTACGTCGGCCGCGTGGGCGAGCTCGTCGCGCAGCTGATCGAGCCGTTCCCCGTCGTGCGGCAGGTCGTGCTGCGCGGCGGGAAGAAGGCCTTTCCGTGGTCGGAGGTGCGCTCCTTCGAGAATCGCGAGCTGGTGCTGAAGGTCACCAAGGAGGAGCTCGCGCTGGGCGAGCCGGAGGCCGACGGGGTCTGGCTCGCGCGCGACATCCTGGACAAGCAGATCGTCGACACCGATGGCCGGCGCGTCGTCCGGGTGAACGACCTGCAGCTCTCATCGATGAGCGGCTCGCTGATCGTTGTCGGTGTCGACATCGGCGGCCGCGGCCTGCTGCGGCGCCTCGGCCTCGAAGGCACGGGCAAGGCCATCGCCCACGGCTTTCGCCGCGAGTGGGCACAGAAGCTGATCGCGTGGGATGCCGTCGACCCCGTTGCCTCCAACCTCGAGTCCGTCAAGCTCCGCATCTCGCACCAGAAGCTCGCGAAGATGCATCCCGCTGACATCGCGGACGTCGTGGAGCGACTGGCGGCCCCCGAGCGGCTAGCCATCTTCGCGAGCCTCGACGAGGAGACCGCGGCGGAGACGCTGGAGGAGATGTCACCTGAGGACCAGGCCGAGATCCTCGAGCGGCTCGACGACGAGCGCGCCGCCGACATCCTCGAGGAGATGGGGCCCGACGAGGCCGCCGACCTCCTCGCGGACCTCCCCGAGGAGCGCGTCGAAGCGCTGCTGGACAAGATGCGCCAGGCCGACGCGGACGAGGTCGAGGAGCTGCTCAACTACGAGGAGGACACCGCCGGCGGCCTGATGACCACCGAGTACGTCACGGTGACCAGTGACATGACGGCCGCGGAGGCGATCGACCGCCTGCGTGAGCTGGAGCCGGAGGCCGAGCAGGTGTACTACGTCTACGCCGTCGACCACCGTGAGAACCTGCTCGGGGTGCTGAGCCTCCGTGACCTGATCGTGTCGCAGCCGGGCAAGCTGGTCGGCGACATCATGATCGACAAGGTCGTGCACGTGGCGCTCGACACGCCCGCGCGCGACGTCGCCGAGGTGATGCGGAAGTACAACCTCCTGGCGGTGCCGGTCACGGACCTGGACGGGCACCTCGAGGGGATGGTCACGGTGGACGACGTGATGGACACGGTCCTCGAGGGCGCGGGTCGGCGCCGCATGGCGAGGATCTTCGGGTGAGGATCGCGTGATGGAGAGAGGCGGTGAACCTCCGAGTCCGGGCGAACCCGCGGGCCGCGGCGGGAGGGCTGAGGCGGCAACTACGTAAACGCCGCACCCAGGTCCTTCTCTTCGTCGGCATCCTCGGCCCGGGGCTGATCACCTCCGTCGCCGACAACGACGCCGGCGGCATCTTCACCTACGCGCAGGCGGGCGCCAAGTACGGCTACAACATGCTCTGGCTGCTGGTCCTGACCACGCTCGCGCTCCTCGTGGTCCAGGAGTTCAACGCTCGCCTGGGAGTCGTCACCGGCAAGGGCCTCGCCGACCTCATCCGCGAGCGCTTTGGCCTTCGCATCACCGTGCTCGGGATGCTCCTCCTGCTCGTGGCCAACATCGCCACTGTCGTCGCGGAGTTCGCGGGCATCGCGCTGGCGGGCGAAGCCTTCGGTATCACGCGGTACATCACCGTGCCCCTTGCAGCCGTCGTCGTCTGGTACGTCGTGCTGCGCGGTTCGTACGCCGTGGTGGAGAAGGTGTTCCTGGCCTTCGGGCTCGTCTACCTGACGTACATCGCGTCAGGGCTCATCGTGCATCCCGACTGGGGCGTGGTCCTGTCGCAGTCGGTGCACCCGACGGTCACGTTAGACAGCGGTTACCTCCTGCTCTCGGTGGCGTTGGTCGGGACGACGATCACGCCGTGGATGCAGTTCTATCTCCAGGCCTCTGTCGTCGACAAGGGGCTGCGCGAGGAAGAGCTCAACTACGAGCGCGCCGACGTGATTATCGGCAGCCTCTTCACGGACACGGTGTCGTTCTTCATCATCGTCGCGACCGCCGCGACGCTGTTCGCCCACGGCCACCACAACGTGACCGACGCGAAGGACGCGGCGCAGGCGCTCGTTCCGTTTGCGGGGCAGTTCGCCAAGGCGCTCTTCGTCGCCGGACTGGCGGGGGCGTCTCTGCTGGCCGCGTCCGTCCTGCCGCTGTCGACCTCGTACGCGATCACCGAGGCGCTCGGCTGGGAGCGGGGCGTCGGCCTCTCGATCCGAGAGGCGCCGGCGTTCTTCACCATCTACACCGCGCTGATCCTCGTCGGCACCGGCGCGATCCTGTTCCCCGGCATCCCGCTGGCCGCGGTCGCCTTCCTGAGCCAGGACGTCAACGGCCTGGTGCTGCCCGCGGTGCTCGTGTACATGTTCATCCTCATCAACGACCGGCGCCTGATGGGGCGTCACCGGAACGGCGTCTTCGCGAACGTCGTGGGCGGCGTGACCATCGGCGCGATCATCCTTCTCGTGCTGATGCTGCTCGCGTCGAGCCTGCCCGGGTTCCCGTGGGTGTGAGCTAAGAGATCGGGATCCTCAGGTGCTCGAGCCGGGTGCGCACCTCGGCCTCGGTCGCCGCGACGAGCCCGCGCACGCCGATGCCCTCGATGGCGAACGTGGCCATGACGAGACCGTAGCCGAGGCACTCCCGGAGGGTCGCCGCGTCGAGGCGCCCCACCTGGGCGAGGCGACCGAGGAACCCGCCGGCCAGCGCGTCCCCGGCGCCCGTGGGGTCGACCACGTCCACCGCCGCGGCCGGCATGCGCGTCCCGCTCCCACGCGTCCACAGCAGAGCGCCGGCGCGGCCGCGCTTGACCACGATGGCGCTGAGACCGAAACCGTCCATGGCGCGCTCGGCGCCGGCCGCCACGCCACGCGTGTGGGTCAGCAGCTCGAGCTCGATCTCCGTCACGAACGCGATGCGGCAGGCCGCCAGCACCTGCTCGACCTCGTGCCGCCTCTCCGAGACCATCACGTCCATGGTGTCGGCGGCGATCCAGGTGTCGGCCGGCGCCGCCCGCGCCACGGCGAGCTGCACGGCGGGGTCGACGCTGCCGAGGAACACCACCCGCGGCCACTCCCGGACCCGCTCCACCGCCGGCACGTACCCGGCGGGGATGGACTCGAACTTCTGGACAGTGACCGCCTCGCCCCCGGGCTCGTCGCGCTGCGCGTGCCACTCCGGCGCGGTGCCCGGCGACATCGTCGCGGCCTCGAGGTCGGCGAAATTCAGGAGCTGCCTGACCTCGGACTCGACGTCGGCGGTGACGGCGGCGACCACGCCGACGGGGCCGAGGAGACGCGCGGCGAGGGCGGAGTACACCGCGGAGCCACCGAGCTCGCCGTCGAGGCCTCCCACCCGCGACTCGACGAAGTCACGCGTGATCGTGCCCGCGACGATCACCCCTCCGGTCACGGCCGCCTAGATTAGCGCGAGGTGGGCAGCAGGTTCCGCGTCAGGCGCGGTAGCAGAGGCTCTTCCAGTCGCCGGAGACGTTGACCAGGTGCACGTCCCGCGTCACGACCAGCTCCCGCGAGCGCTGCCGGATGCGGTAGTCGACGATCAGCTCCGCGACCTCGTGGTAGGTCTTCTTGGTCGACTCGTCCGTCCAGGTGGGCAGGATGCGCACCTCCCGGACCCGGGTGCCGACCATCGCGTCCGTCGGGCGGCGCGCCTCCATCTCGCGGCGGAACACCTCGGGGTGGCGCCAGGAGGCCTGCGAGTCGGGCGTGAGTAGGTTCCAGGCCGTGTCGAACTGGCCATCCTTGATCGAGCGCGTGAAGAGCTCCTCGCACGCCGCCGGGCTGGCGGTGGCCGCCCCCTGGTACTGCAGCGGCTCGACGTTCACGATCGCCGGGGACTGGTCGCCGCCCTGGCTCGACAGCGGGGCGGAGGTGAAGCGCTCGAACTCGATGGTGCTGCGCGTCGTGAAAACGTTCAGCAGCGCGCTGACGAAGCGCGCCCATACAAGCCTCACGAAGACCGGCACCATCAGCTGGTCTTCCTCATCCCCGCAAGGTCCATTGAAGTGGCAGGTTGGTGCAACCGATACAAGATGTTGGGCCTGGCGCTGATGCTACACACAACTTCATGGATGTCAAGACTGGAATTTGCGCGAGCGCGAGACAACCTCGGCGGCCAGGTCGCGGTACGCCTGGGCCCCCGGGTGGGAGGGCGCGTACTCGAGGATCGAGCGGAAGCCGGCGGCCGCCTCGGGGAACCGGACCGAGGACCTGACGACGGTCTTGAAGATCAGGTCGCCGAAGAACTCACGGACACTCTCCTCGACCTCGGCGGAGTGGAGGGAGCGGGGCCGCGCCATTGTCGGCAGGATACCGACTATCTCGAGCCCGGGGTTGGTCGAGGCCCGCACCTCGCCGATGGTGTTCAGGAGCAGCTGCATCCCCTTGAGCGCCAGGAAGTCCAGCTGGAGCGGGATGAGCACGGTGTTCGCGGCCGTGAGGGCGTTGACGGTCAGCAGGCCGAGGTTGGGGGGGCAGTCGATGACAACGAACTCGTACGCGTGGCGCACCGGGTCGAGCGCCTCCTTGAGGCGGTACTCGCGGCGCTGCTTCCGGCTCAGCTGGACCTCCCCCGAGGCCAGCTCGATGCTGCCCGGGATGACGTGGATGTACGTGCTCGTCTCCTGCAGGGCGTCCGCCGCCAGCGCCCCGGTGTGGAGCAGGTCGTACGTCGTCATCTGCCCCGGCTCGACCTCCACCCCGCTCATCAGCGTCAGGTGCGCCTGCGAGTCGAGGTCGACGAGCAGCACGTGTTTGCGCTTCTCCGCCAGCGCGTGGCCGAGGTTCAGCGCAGTAGTCGACTTGCCAACGCCACCCTTCTGGTTGGCGACCGCGATGATGTTGCCCAGGGGTTCACTCCTCGTGGGATGCGATCACCGTCCCAATCCCGCGGATGGAGTGTAGCCAGCGCCTCCGCTGAGGCGTCAAGTTGTCAGGCTTCGGCCGCGACCTTCCCCGCGTTTTCCTTCGCGTAGGCCTCGACGAGCTGCTGCGCGACGTGCGCCGGGACCTCTTCGTACCTGAGGAAGTCCATCGTGAAGGTGCCGCGGCCCTGCGTCAGCGAGCGCAGCTCCTTCGGGAACTCGTACATCTCCTTGAGCGGGACCTGGGCCGTCACCTGCGACTTGCGCCCGTGGTCGAGCGACTCCATCCCGCCCACCTTGCCGCGCTTGCCCGAGAGCAGCGACATGACGTCACCCATGAACTGCTCGGGCACGGTGACGACGACGTTCATGATCGGCTCGAGGAGCACCGGGCCGGCGCCCTGGCAGGCCTCGCGCATGGCCATCGCCCCGGCGATCTGGAACGCGATGTCCTTGCCGTCGACCGGGTGAGTCGAGCCGTCAACCAGGCGCACCGTCACGTCGACCACCGGGTTGCCGGTGATGACGCCCTCCTCCATGGCCTTGCGGACGCCTTTTTCCACAGAGGGTCGGAAGTTCTGTGGAATAGAGCCCCCGAAGATCTTGTCCTCCCAGATCAGGCCCGAGTCGCGCGGCGCCGGCTCGACCTCGATCACGGCGTGGCCGTACAGGCCCGCGCCGCCGGACTGCTTCTTGTACTTCTTGTCGACGCGCGCCTTGCCGGTGATCGTCTCGCGGTAGGGCACCTGGGGCAGCTTGAGGGCGGCCTCGACACCGTACTTCCGCTTGAGCTTCTCCAGCGCGACGTCGAGGTGGACGTCGCCCATGCCCCCGAGGATCTGCTGTTTCGTCGTCTCCTCGCGCTCCAGGTGCAGCGTCGGGTCCTCGTCCAGCAGCTTGTGCAGGCCGCTGAAGACCTTGTCCTCCTCGCCCTTGTTCTTCGCCGACACGGCCATCTGGTAGGTGCGCACCGGCAGCGTGAGCGGCGGCAGCTGGACCGGGTTGTCCTTCGTGGCGAGGGTGTCGCCTGTCAGGGTGGCGGCGAGCTTCGCGACGGCGCCGATGTCGCCCGCGACGAGCTCCTGCGCCGGCTGCAGGGTCTTGCCCATCGGGGTCGTCAGCGCGGCCAGCCGCTCCGGCTGGTTGCGGGTGACGTTCACCAGCTGGGCATCCGGCTTGATCGTGCCTGAGACCACCTTCAGGTAGCTGATGCGGCCGACGAAGGGGTCGGCGGTGGTCTTGAAGCAGTACCCCACCGGGGCGGCGTCAGCGTCGGGGGCGATGCCGCCGTGCTCCTCGCTCTCCGCCTTCGACAGCTCGGCCGCCGAGGGCATCAGCTCGACGATCGCGTCGAGGACCTCGCGGGCGCCGACGCCCGTCACCGCCGCCGTGCACAGCACGGGGATGACCTGGCCGGCCCGGATGCCCTCGTGGGTCGCCCGCACGATCTCGTCGTCGGCGATCTCCGCGCCCTCGAGGTAGTGCTCGAGCAGGGCGTCGTCGGCCATGCACGCGGCCTCGACGAGCTGGGTCCGGTACGTCTCGACGTCGGCGGCCATGTCCGCGGGGATCGGGCCCTCGCTCACCTTGCCGCCGTCGTACGTGTAGGCCTTGCGGTGCAGCAGGTCGACCACGCCGTTGAAGCCTGCCTCCTTGCCGATCGGGAGGTGCAGCGGGACTGGCTTTGGCTCGAACGCCTGCTGCAGCGCGCCGAGGACGCCGAAGTAGTCCGCGTGCTCCTTGTCCATCTTGTTGATGACCACGAGGCGCGGCTCGCCGTGCTCGGCGAGCAGCTCCCAGGCGGACTCGGTGCCGACCGCGACGCCGCTGTTGGCGCCGACGACGACCACCGCCGCCTCCACCGCGCGAAGCGCGCCGACCACCTCGCCGACGAAGTCGGAGAAACCCGGGCAGTCGACGAGGTTGACCTTGTGGTCCCGCCACTCGAGGTTGCCGATGCCGGCGCCTATCGAGATCTGGTGCTTCGCCTCCTCGGGCTCGAAGTCCAGCGCGGCGCTGCCGTTGTCGGTGCTGCCCATGCGCGGGATGGCGCCGGCGGTGAAGAGGAGGGCCTCGGCGAGGGTGGTCTTGCCGTCGTGGCTGTGGCCAAGGATCGCGACGTTGCGAATGCGGTCTGGCGAGTGCTTGGCCATCGGCGGAGAAATATCCTACTCGCGGAGGCGGAACGTGGCGGCTGCCGTCTCGAGGGTCGCCGCGTCGACGTCGGGCGCGAGGTGGGCCAGGACCAGCTCGTAGAGCACCTCGTGGCCGCCGTGCGTCGTCGTCAGTAGGTAGACCGTGACCGACGCCTGCCGCTGCCCGGCCAGGTTCACGGTGTACGCCAGCTTCTGCGCGGGGCCCGCCGGCAGGCTTGCGGCCGTCTTCGTGACGGGCTGCTGCACGTCGTTTTCGTTGTCGATGTTCGCCAGCTTCTGCCGCACCAGGGTGTCCAGGCTCGGCGCCCCGGCCACCGGGCCGGCATCCAGGCGCGTGACGGCGAGGCTGCTGACATAGTGCGAGGCGCTCGTGTCGGGGTTGGCCACCACCGCGGCCACGGTCGGGGCGCCGGAGCCGGTGAGCTCGCTCTTCAGGTAGGCGCCCAGCTCCGCGTGCGAGGCGGTGATCGCCGCCAGGATGGCCGTCAGCGTCGCGTCGTCGCGCCGCGCCCCCACCCAGCCCGGCGGGACGCCGACGCTGAACCCGCCCGCGGCGTCGGTCATGGTCGTCCAGTCCGCCGCCAGCGACGGCGAGGGCGTGGGCCCGCCGTGCCCGGTCGACGTGGCCAGGGATGACGTGCAGGCCGCGGTCGCGAGCGCGGCCGCGACGAGGAGCGCGGCGAGGCGGCCGCTCATCCCGCGGGGCCCGGCGGCTGGTCGACGAGGATCGCGGTGACGGCGGCGCCCGGGGCCAGCTCGCCGGCATCCTCGGGGATGCCGCCGGCATCCTCGGGGATGTCCAGCAGGCAGTTCGCGGCGGCGAGCCAGCGGAGCTGGTGCGAGCCCTGCCCCGGCACGGGCGTGGCCACCGGGACCGCGCCCTCACGCCGCTCGAGGCGCGCCCGGGCGAAGGTGCGCAGGCCCGGCGGGGTGGACAGCGGCGCGCCCAGCTCCGCCGTGACGCGCGGCCGCGCCCACGCCGGCCTCCCCGACATCGACAGAAGCAGGGGCAGGAGGTAGACCTCGACGCCGACGAGGGCCGAGACGGGGTTGCCCGGCAGGCCGACGAAGGGACAGTCGCCCAGCCGCCCGACGGCCAGCGGCTTGCCGGGGCGCATCGCGACGCGCCAGAAGTCGAGCCGGCCGAGCTCCTGGACCGCGGGCCGCACCAGGTCGTACTCGCCCATGCTGACGCCGCCGACGCTCACCACCACGTCCGCCGCCGCCATCGCCGCCTGCAGCGCGCGGCGGATGTCCTCCGCGGTGTCGCGCGCCGGCGGGATCACCACGGCGACCGCCCCGGCGTCCTCCACGGCCGCGGCGATGGCGGTGCCGACGATGTTGACGACCTGGCCCGGGCCGGGCACGGCCCCGGGTTCGACCAGCTCGTCGCCGGTCGCGAGGACTGCCACCCTGGGGCGGGCCAGGCAGCGCGGCTCCGCCTCGCCCAGGGCGGCGAGCAGGGCCAGCTGCGCCGGCCCGAGGTGCGTCCCGGCGGCCAGCGCCTCCTCGCCCGCCTCGATGTCGCCACCCGCGGGCCGGATGTTGTTCCCGGGGTCGGCGCCGCGGTCCAGCATCACCCACCCGGCCGCCAGGTGGCTGCGCTCCACCTCGATGACCGCGTCGGCGCCCGCGGGCACCGGCGCCCCGGTCATGATCCGCACCGCCTCACCGGGCTCGACCGTCCCCGCGTACACGGAACCGGCCGCCACCTCGCCGGTCAGCCTCAGCCGCGCCGGCGCCTCGGGGCTCGCCCCGAGCACGTCGCGGGCGCGCACGGCGAACCCGTCCATCGCGGAGTTGTCGAAGGCGGGGAGGGGACCGCGGGCGGCCACCACCTGGGCGAGCACGAGCCCGCGAGCCTCGCGCAGGGGCACCGCGACCACGCGCGGCGGCGGGGCGAGCGCGACGAGGCGCCGGCGCGCCTCGTCGACGCTCAGCAGGTCCTCCGTCATCCGCAGCCTAGAATCGACACGTGCTCGTGGACGACATCATCGCGGCGATCGAGACCGCCCGCGACCGGGTGATGGCCGAGGAGGTCAAGTCGATGATCAAGCTCGGCCTGCCGCGGCGGATGGCCGAGCAGACCGTTGCGGGCCGCTTCCACGTCAAGCTCGAAGACGAGGACGGGAGCGGCGGCGCGGACTTCGACAGCGGCCAATGGCAGGATCTAGGCTAGCCAATACAATCGCCTGACGCGGTCGGCTAGCTCAGCTGGTTAGAGCGCTCGGTTCACATCCGAGAGGTCAGGGGTTCAAGTCCCTTGCCGACCACCAGCCGAGTCCGCGGAGGCCTGAGCATGGCAGACGACGCGATCCTCCTGTACGGGGCGCCAGAGCACAACGCCACGATCCTGTGGCGCACGGGTTTCAGCGCGCCCGACCCCGTCGTCTACGTGGAGGCCGGCGAGAGGCGGATCCTGGTGGTCAGCCCGCTCGAGTACAACCGCGCCCGCGAGCAGGCCGCGGTGGAGGTCGGCAACACGAATGACTACGGATGGAGCGAGGCGCGCCGCCAGCACCCCGAGGTGACGGCCGACGCCATAGGCATCGCCAACCTCCTCGGCACGCTCGGCGTGACGACGGTCCGTGTCGAGCCGGGCTTCCCCCTCGGGCTGGCGCGCGAGCTGGAACAGCGCGACGTCAGCGTCACCGTCGACGCGGCCCTGTACGGCGACGGCCGGCGGCGCAAGGCGCCGCACGAGGTCGAGGCCGTGGCGCGCAGCCAGGCGGCCGCCCAGGCCGCGGTGCAGGTGGCCCGCGTTATGCTGGCCGCCGCCGAGGTGCGTGACGGCATGCTCTTCCTCGACGACGAGCCGCTCACCAGTGCGCGCCTGATCGGCGCCATCGAGGTCGACCTGCTGCGGCGCGGCCTGAGCGCCGAGGGCACGATCGCCACCAGCGGCCCGGGGTCCGCCAACCCGCACGCCACCGACACCGGTCCCATCGCGGCAAACCAGCCCGTGATCCTCGACATCTTTCCCCAGGACAAACGCTCGCACTACTTCGGTGACATCACGCGGACATTCGTGGTGGGCGAGCCGAGCGCCGAGTGGAAGGCGATGTACGACGCGGTCCTGGGCGCGTACCGGCAGGCCCTCTCCCTCGTCCGGCCGGGAGCCGCCGCCCGGGACGTTCACGTCGCGGTCTGCCAGACCCTCTACGACGCCGGCTTCTCGACGCTCGTGGACGGCTTCCACCGGGACGGCGTCGCGGAGATGAACCACGGCACGGGCCACGGCGTGGGCCTCGAGATCCACGAGGCGCCCCGCGTGGCCGATGCGCCTGGCTTGCTCCAGGAGGGCGACGTCATCACGATCGAGCCCGGCCTTTACCACCCGGAACACGGTGGCGTCCGCATCGAGGACACGGTCGCGGTGACCGCCGACGGCTACCGCAACCTCACCGACTACCCGACGGAGTGGCGCCCATGACCAAGATCAGGGGCGCCCGCATCCTGGTCACCGGGGCCTCGCGCGGCATCGGGCGCGCCGCCGCCGTGGAGCTGGCGCGCCGGGGGGCCAGCCTGGCCCTCGCCGCGCGCGGGCGCGACGACCTTGACGAGCTCGCCGACGAGCTGCGCGCCGGCGGCGCCGAGGTCCACACGTTCCCGACCGACGTCTCCCGCGAAGCGGAGGTGCGCGCGCTCGTGAGCGACGCCAGCGAGGCGCTCGGCGGGATCGACGTGCTGGTCAACAACGCCGGGCTGGGGCTGACGGGTCCGGTCAAGGACATCAAGCCCGCCGACTTCCGCTACGTCTTCGAGGTCAACGTCATGGCCGCCCACGTCGCGACCGCGGCCGTGCTGCCCCAGATGCTCCGCCGCCGCAGCGGCCACATAGTCAATGTCGGGTCGGTCGCGTCCCATGTCGCGCCGCCGGGACTCGGGGGCTACGCGGCGACGAAGTTCGCCCTCAAGGCGCTCACCGACGCATTGCGGATGGAGCTTCGACCCAAGGGCGTACGGGTCTCGCTCATCTGCCCGGGCCCGATCAAGACGGAGTTCATCGAGAACGTGAAGGGGCGCGTGAAGGGTCATCTCCCGTCCAACCAGATCGGCGCCCCGGTGGAGGACGCGGCCCGCTGCATCGCCGGTGCGATCCAGCACAACCGCGCGGAGGCGTTTGTGCCCGCCTACTACCAGGCGATGGTGGGGGCCAACGCGGTGGCGCCGCAGTTCATGCGCCTGTTCGGCGCCGACGCGATGAGGCTGACCACCAAGGTCGCGGAGCGCTTCCTGTAGGGGAGAGGCGGCCACCCCGGCCGACTATGTGACCGAGGTGGCGCTACCTATCGCGTGACCGTGCCGGGGGGATCAGTCCCGGCGCGCTAGCACTTGGCTTCCGACTTGTCCTCGGACTGGTCGGCCGCCCGCTCGGACGCATCCTCGCTCTTGTCGGCGGCGCGGTCGGACGCGCTGTGATGGTCCTTGTGGGAGTGCGCCTCGGCGCGGTTCTCGGCCTGCCGGGCGGAGCGCTCGGAAGCGTCCTCCGACTTGTCGGCGAGCTCGCACGAGGCCTGCGACGAGCGGTTCTCGGCGCCCTCGGCGCCTGCCGTGCTCGACTGGCCCGACGGCGACGACGCGGCCGGGGAGTTCGGGGCGGAGGCCGACCTGGCCTGGCCGGAGCCCACGACCACGGGGGACACCCCCGTGTCGCTTGCCGGCGACGAGGTGCTGCCCTGGCCCATGGCCATGGCGCTGGCGCCGGCGAGTACTGTGACCGCGCCCGCCACCAGGAAGGCGGCCCGCAGCCGGGTGCGAATCAACGATTTGATCATCTCAATCCTCCATCTCGGGTCCTCTGTCCCCCTCAGGTATCGACGCCCGGCGGGCCGCCGGTACCCGATTCCGAGCCTATCCTCAGCCATGGACCGCGCCCGCCGGTTCCTGCGCGGCGATGGCGACGCCGGCTCCAGGGATCTGCTCCTGGCCGGCCTGCGCGCCGACCCGCGGATCACCGCGGCGGCAATCGAGGCGATCGGGCGGGTGCCGCGGGAGCGGTTCGTCGACCCTGCGGACCACGACGTCGCCTACGAGGACGCCGCCCTCGAGATCGGGCCTGCCGCCACCATCTCCGCGCCCTCCATGGTGGGCGAGATGCTTACGGCCCTCGGCGTCCACCCCGGCATGACCGTCCTCGAGGTCGGGGCGGGCAGCGGCTACGCCGCCGCGTGCCTGGCCGAGATGGGGGCGGCGGTCGTCGGCCTCGAGATCCTCGAGGACCTGGCCGGCCGCGCGCAGAGGCGGTTGGACGAGCTCGGCTACGGCGACCGCGTCACGATCCATACCGCTGACGGCGCCGGCGGCTGGCCGGCGGGGGCGCCCTACGACGGGGTCCTCGTCTCGGCCGCCATCGAAGCCGTCCCGAAGGCGTGGCTCGACCAGGTGGCCGAAGGAGGCTGCATCGTGTTCCCGGAGGCGGGGGCGGAGTACGACGTGCTGGTCCGCCTCAGCCAGGAGGCCGGCGGGTGGCGGCGCGAGGACCTCGGCCTCTGCCGGTTCGTCCGGATAAGGTGAGGTCTCGCGCCGCCGGGCGGAGCCTAGTGGTCCCCTCCCTGGTCGTCGCCACCCTGGTCGCCATGTTCCTGGCCGTGCGAGGCGCGCGCCCGCGCCGAGAAGAACTCGCCGCACCCATGGTCGGTATCGGCGCCGTCGTTGCTCGTGCTGGCGCCGTTGTCGCCGCTCTCGCCTTCGGGCGTCGCGTCGGGAGACGCGGTGGCGCACGCCGGCGGGGTGCCAGTCACGTCAGGGGAGTCCGAGGGCTCGGGGCTGTCTGAAGCCTCCGGGCTCTGGGTTGAGTCCGCCGTCGGCGCGGAGTTCGGCGCCTGGTTCGTGTGCGTTGTGCCGGTGCCAGGGCTGACGACCACAGGCGAAACGCCCGTATCAGTCGACGATGCCGGCGTCGACGGCATCACCGACCCGGTCGCGAGCGCGGTGCCGCCACCCAGGATCGCCACGGCGCCGGCCACGGTCGCGGCAGCCCGCAGCCGGGTACGAATCAGCGTCTTCAGCATGGGCAAGACCTCCTTGCGAGAACGTAGGTATGTCTGCCCTCCCTCTCGTCACCCCTCTAGATGTATAACGCGCCAGTCCCGCGGACTAACGACCTTCGCTCCGCTTACTCCTCGCCCATGTACGGGTAGCGGTAGTCCGTCGGCGGCACGAGGGTCTCCTTCACGGTCCGGGCGCTCGTCCAGCGGAGCAGGTTCAGGTATGAGCCGGCCTTGTCGTTGGTGCCGCTGGCCCGAGCGCCGCCGAAGGGCTGCAGGCCCACGACCGCGCCCGTCGGCTTGTCGTTGATGTAGAAGTTGCCGGCGGCGTTGACGAGCCGGTCGGATGCGGTGCGAATCGCGTAGCGGTCCTGCGCGAATATCGCCCCGGTCAGGCCGTAGGGGCTCGTGTTGTCGCACACCTCGAGCGTCTCCTCGAACTTCCCGTCCGGGTAGGGGTACACGGTCAGGATCGGCCCGAACAGCTCCTCGCGCATCCAGCGGAAGTTGGGGTCGGTGGTCTCGATGATGGTCGGACGGACGAACCAGCCCTCGCGGTCGTCGGTGCGGCCGCCGGCGACGATCGTCGCGGTGTTGCTGCGGTTCGCGTAGTCGATCGCGCTCTTGTGCGTCTTGAACGCGCGCCCGTCGATCACGGCACCCATGAAGTTGCGGAAGTCCGCGACATCTCCCTGCTCGATGTGCTCCACCTGGTCGGTGATGTCGGGCTTGAGCCGCTTCCACATCGACTGCGGCACGTACGCGCGGCTGCAGGCGGAGCACTTCTGCCCCTGGTACTCGAACGCGCCGCGGACCAGCGCGGTGCGCAACGCGTCGACGTCGGCGGACTCGTGCGCGAAGATGAAGTCCTTGCCCCCGGTCTCGCCCACCAGGCGCGGGTACGTGCGGTACTTCTCGAGGTTCTGCGCGACGGTCTTCCACATGCCCTGGAAGACGGCCGTCGAGCCGGTGAAGTGGATGCCCGCGAGCTCGCGGTGCGACAGCACCTGGCCCGCGATCTCGCCCGCGTCGCCGGCGACCAGGTTGATGACGCCGGGGGGCAGGCCCGCCGCCTCCAGCAGCTCGACGAGGAAGTGCGCCACCAGCATCGTCTGCGTCGAAGGCTTGAACACCACGACGTTGCCCATCAGCGCGGCGGACGTGGGCAGGTTGCCGACGATCGACGTGAAGTTGAAGGGCGGCACCGCGAAGACGAAGCCCTCCAGGGGGCGGTACTCCATGTGGTTCCACGCGGTCGCGTCGTTGGTCGGCTGCTGCTCGTAGATGCGCTCGGCGTAGGCGACGTTGTAACGAAGGAAATCGATCAGCTCGCACGCCGCATCGATCTCCGCCTGGTGGACCGTCTTCGACTGGCCGAGCATGGTGGCGGCGTTGATCGTGTCGCGCCACGGCCCCGCCAGCAGCGCGGCCGCGCGCAGGAAGACACCGGCCCGGTCGGCGAACGGCGCCGCAGCCCACGCCTGGCGCGCCTTCAGCGCGGCATTGATCGCGGCGGTCACATCCCGGGTACCGCCGTACGCGTACTGCGCGATGACGAGCTCCTTGCGATGCGGGCTCCGCAGCAGGCGCCGCTCGGTGCCCTTCGCGCGCTTGCCGCCGATGACCATCGGCACCTCGGTGCGCGCGTCGCTCAGCTCCGCGAGGCGCGCCTTGAGGGTCACCTTCTCCGCGCTGCCGGGGCCGTAATTGCGGACCGGCTCGTTGACGGGGACGGGGACGCGCGTGATGGAGTCGGCCACCAGGTAAATGTACGCGCTGGGCGAAGGAATAGGACCTCGAAGGTCCTCCCCCCGCCTGCGAGGGGAAGTTGGGACCCGAAGGTCCTCCCCCCGCCAGCGGGGGGAGGGTTGGGTGGGGGGCGGTGCCGCGCAGTGCTTGAATCTCGTCATGGCCAAGGTCAAGGCAACGTGGCACGGCACCGTCCTCGCCGAAAGCGAGCGCACGGTGGTGGTGGAGGGCAACCACTACTTCCCGCCCGAGGACGTCCGTTTCGAGTACCTCCAGCCGAGCGAGCACCACACGGTGTGCGGCTGGAAGGGGACGGCAAGTTACCACCACGTGGTCGTCGACGGCCAGACGAACCGCGACGCCGCCTGGTACTACCCCGAGGTCCTGCCCGAAGCCGAGATGGTGAAGGACCGAGTCGCGTTCTGGCACGGCGTCACCGTCGAGTAGATTTCAGGCTCCATGCCTGAGACGGTCATCGTCGCCACGGGGCGCAGCCCCATCGGGCGCGCGCACAAGGGGTCGCTTGTCGACGTGCGGCCAGACGACCTCGTGGGTGACATCGTCAAGCGTGTCCTGGACAAGGTCCCGGAACTGCCTCGGGAGGACATCGAGGACCTGATCTGCGGGTGCGGCTACCCGGCGCGGGAGCAGGGGATGAACATCGGGCGCCTGGCGGTCTTCCTCAGCGGCCTGCCCGACAGTGTGCCGGGCACGACGGTGAACCGCTTCTGCGCGTCATCCCTGCAGGCGATCCGCATGGCGCACCAGGCCATCCAGTCCGGCGAGGGCGAGGTCTTCGTGTGCGCGGGCGTGGAGTCGTTCACGCGCACCGGTCGCGGCGGCAGCGAGGACAACCGCAACCCCAGGCTGCAACCGCCGCAGTTCCCGGTCGACGCGTACATCACCATGGGGCTGACGGCCGAGCACGTGGCCGACCGCTATGGCGTCACGCGCGAGGCGATGGACGCCTACGCGTACGGCTCGCAGATGCGCGCGGCGGCGGCGCGGGACAGCGGCGTCTTCGACCGCGAGATCCTCCCGGTGACCACCGCCGGCGGCAATGTCGTCGCGAAGGATGACGGCATCCGCGCGGACACGACCCCGGACAAGCTGGCCGCGCTGGAACCGGTGTTCAGGGAAGGCGGTCGAGTCACCGCGGGCAACGCCTGCCCGCTCAACGACGGCGCCGCCGCAGTCGTCGTGATGAGCGACACCCGCGCGAAGGAGCTCGGCATCAAACCGCTGGCGCGCATCGTGGCCACCGCCGTCAGCGGGCTCGACCCCGAGATCATGGGCGTCGGCCCCATCGAGGCCTGCCGCAAGGTCCTGAAGAAGACCGGCATGACGGTCGACGACATCGACGTGGTCGAGCTGAACGAGGCGTTCGCCTCGCAGGTGCTGGCGGTATCGCGCGAGCTCGAATGGGACATGGAACGGCTCAACCCGCACGGCGGCGCCATCGCCCTCGGACACCCCTTCGGGATGACGGGCGCGCGCATCATGACGACGCTGCTCAACGACCTGCAGACCCTCGACAAGACCTACGGCCTCGAGACCATGTGCGTTGGCGGCGGCCAGGGCATGGCCGCCGTCATCGAGAGGCTGAACTAGGTCTTCTGGTCCTCCCCCCGCGTGCGGGGGAGGCAGGGTGGGGGCAATTGCCGGGCCCCTGTAACGATCCCAGCGCTCGCGCGTTTGGGAGACTGGTGCCCGGGGACATGCAACCGAACCCGGCGAAGGAAGGCTGGTTTGAAACTCTCGTCCGCGACCTCGAGGAAGCGGCGTTTCGCTATGCGCTCTGGCTCGTGCGGGACGTGGCTGTCGCCGAGGACGTGCTGCAGGAGGCGCTCACCAGGGTGTGGCACTCGCCCAACACCCCTTCGGAACCAACCGAGTTCAAACGGTGGCTGTACCGCACGATGGCGAACCTCGCGCGGGACCAGCGCCGGCGCCGGCGCTTCCGCGCGGCTCTCCGGTTCACCACCAGCCCGCTCAGCGTCGATCCCCTGGACGAGGTGGAGCGCCGGATGGGGGAGGCCGCTCTGGCCGAGGCGCTGCGAAGCCTGCCCGAGCGGGAGCGCACCGCCGTCTACTTCCGTTACCTCGAGGGCGTTCCGTTCGGCGAGGTCGGGCGCCTGCTCGGAACGAGCGAGGGCAACGCGCGCGTGATCGTCCATCGCGCGCTGGCCAAGCTGCGCCGGCAGCTGGCGCCGGCGGAGGTGCCCGCATGACCCAGGAGCTGGCGGACGTGGAGGTGGGGCTCGCCCGCCTGGCGGCCGCCTACCGCTCGGCCCCTATCCCGGTCGGGCTGCACGCGCGGCTGATGCACGGGATCGAGCGACCGCCGGTTCGCGGCAGCGTCTTCGCCGTCCGAGTCGCGGCGTTTGCGCTCCCAGCAGCGGCTGCCGTGGCGCTGGTCCTGGCGCTGGCCGGCGGCGGCACCCAGTCCCCACGCCAGCCATCCCCCATCGGCAGCAGCGCCAGCCCCGTCGCGTCGGCCACCCCGTCGGCGTCACCCGAAGCGCCTTCGCCGGCCGGTCCATCGCCGTCACCGGTCGCTGGGTCGAAGGCGACGCAGCCCGCGACCAGCGCCAGCGTGCCGCCAACCGCCAGTCCCCAAACGCCTGCCCGGACGCCGACGCCGACGCCGACGCTTCAGCCCGGGTGGGCCGGGGTGGTCGCCCAGGCGTGCGCCCCGGCGCCGGATTTCTGCTGGGAGCCGCCATCTGTCGAGATCCACGCCGGCGACACGGTGACCTGGAGCGATCAGTCGCCCGCCAATCACCGCGTCCAGTCCACGTCCTCGAACTGGAGCTTCAACGCCGACATCTATGGCGCCGGGCAGGGCGCGGGCCTCCCCAACGGCGCCGGGTACACGTTCAAGGCGCCCGGCACCTATACCTACATCTGCGGCATCCACACGTACATGAAGGGGCAGGTGATCGTCGACCCCTGACGCCGTAACGTTTCGCCCGTTCGCGCGTCTTGGGGGGAAGGCACGAGGTTGGCTCGGGCCAGGAAGGAGGGATTGAGCATGAAGTCACGGTGGTTGGCGGCGGCTGTCGCGATGGCGGGACTCGGTGCACTCGGCGCCGGCCCGCAGTTGAGTGTCACGGAGATCTACCGGGGCGTCCAGCCCGTGTCGACATCGTCAGCGGGCATAGCCCACGTCGGTGGCGTCGTGGAAGCGCCGGCCCGCGTCAACAAGAGCGCGGACACCGGGGCCACGGCGAAGCACGCCGGCGGCGGCGGTGGTGCGACTGGAACCGGGCCCTGCGGCCACAGCTACAGCTCGAAGTGCCAACCGTCGCCGGATCCGTGCCGCGACGACCCGGTCTCGTCCAACCTCGCGGCGGGCGGCGACACGCTGACCTGTCCGTTCGACGACGATGTCGCCGACCCCGTGTGCGCGCAGTGGCCGGCCCAGGTCCCGCCGAACGGGGTTTGCGCGACGGGAGGCTCCGCGGCGCCTGGCGCGTCGGAGAGCGCCACGTTGTTGCAGGAGCAGGCGCCCATACGCTGAATACGTGCGCTACTGGCGCTGGTACGTCGCCTCCAGCGTCCCGGTCGCGATGACGTGCGCCTGGATGGCGTCCTCGACCTCCACGCGCGACTTGCCCGCCGCCAGTCCCGGGTCGGCGTCCAACGCGTACACCGCGATGGTGTAGTGGTGCGCGGAGGAGCCCTTCGGCGGGCACGGCCCGCCGTAGCCGGTGCCGCCCAGGTCGTTCCTGCCTGTGACCGCGCGGGCCGGCAGTGACGGTCCGAGGGAGTTGGCGCCGGCGGGGATCTCGTACACCAGCCAGTGGGTGAAGGAACCGTTGCCCGCATCCTGGTCGGTCATCTCGAGGACAAAGCCCCGCGTCCCGCCGGGCGTGCCGCTCCACGCGACATGGGGAGCCTGGTTGGCGCCGTCGCAGGTCATGGCCGCGGCGAAGGCCCCGCGCAGGTCGGGGCTCGTCAGCGTCAGCTCGGTCGGGGCGCTGTGGATGCCCGAGGCCGTGCTCGACCCGCACCCGACGAGAAGGACCAGGGCGCCCGCGACCGCAACGCGCCTCACGCGCGCTCCAGGTGGCGGAACGCCAGGCGGGGCCCGCGCCGGGGCGGGCGGGCTCCGCCCGCCTCGAGCAGCCGGATGGCGCGGCCGCGGTGGCCGTGGTAGGGCTCGAGCAGCTCGAGCATCCGGGCGTCGTCACCGCGCGGCTCGCCCGCCAGGGCCCAGCTGACCAGGTTCGGCAGGTTGTAGTCGCCGACGGGCACCGCGTCGGGGTCGCCGAGCGCCGACCCCGTGACCAGCGCGGCCGTCCACGCGCCGATCCCGGGCAGGGCGGTCAGCAACGCGCGCGCGGACTCAGGCGGCAGCGAGGCGAGGCGCTCCAGCCAGTCGCCGCGACTGGCGGCGATGATCAGCGTCGTCGCCCGGCGCTGCTCCAGCGCGAAAGGATGAAAGGCCCAGTACGGCGTGCGCGCCAGCGTGGCGGCGGAGGGCGGCACGACGAGCGGCACCGGTCCCGGCGCGGGCTCGCCCAGCTCTCGCACCATCCGCCGGTACCCGCGCCGCGCCTCGAGACCGATCACCTTCTGGCCGAACACCGCCGGCACCAGCGCCTCGAACACGGCGCCCGTGCGCGTGAGGCGCAGGCCTGCGAAGCGCCTGTGGAGGTCGCGCAGCAGAGGGTGGCCCGGCGCGAAGCCCGAGTCATCGTCATCTTGGCCCAGAACCGCCGGCGCGCGCTCCAGCTCCACCTCCGCCCCGGGGCCCCATGCCGTCACCTCGGCCGTTGCGCCGTCGCGCCGGTAGCGCACGGTGGCGACGCCCTCGGAGTTGCGTGTGGCGCGCCACACCTCGCCGGGTGAGAACGCGATGCTCGGGTCACCGGCTCCGCCGCGCGACAGCGGCGCGAGCGTCGCCGTGAGGTCGAGAGGCCGCGTGAGCCGCACGCTGCGCCCGGCCGGGGTCGTCATTCCCGGTCGCGGAGCCGGATCACGAAGCGCATCGCGCTCAGCTCGTCGGAGAAGCTCGCGATCTTGTTATCCACCATCCCCGCCTCCTGGCCCGCTCGCATCAGCTCGAGCTCCCCGACCGGCGCCCCCTTGCCCTTGCGGCGCAGCACCCAGACCGCGCCGTTCGGCTTGATCCACCCGCGCATCTCACGCAGCCGCGCCAGGTCAGCTGGCGAATCGGCGCGGTACACGACCACGTCGGCCGCCTCCGTGGCATCGCTGACGACCGCGTCCGTGCGCTCGTGGAGCTCGCGCTCGAACTCCTTGTCGGTGACGCCGACCAGCACCACCCTGGCCCCGGGCCGGATGCCGAGCTTGTCGATGCGGGGCGTGGTGTAGACCTTCTCGGGCAACGTGCCAAAGATTACGGCCGGGAATAACCTGACAGTGCCGTCAGGTTAGAATCGCCACCCCCCAGGAGCACTCGCGCAGGAGGACGCCAGGATGCCTGAAGCCGTCATCGTCGCCACCGGGCGCAGCCCCATCGGGCGCGCCTACAAGGGCTCACTGATCACCACCCGCCCGGACGACCTGCTCGGGTATGTCGTGAAGAAGGTGCTGGAGAAGGTGCCGGAGCTGCCCCACGACGAGGTCGACGACCTCATCTGCGGCTGCGGCTTCCCGCAGGGCGAGACGGGCATGAACGTAGGCCGCCTGGCGGTCTTCCTCAGCGGCCTGCCCGACACCGTCCCGGGTACGACCGTCAACCGCTTCTGCGCCTCGTCGCTGCAGGCGATCCGCATGGGCTACCACGCCATCAAGAGCGGCGAGGGGAAGGCCTTCGTGTGCGCCGGCGTCGAGTCGGTGTCGCGCGTGAAGACGATGCCCGACGCCGAGGACATCAACATGCGCCTCTTCGGCGATGACGCCATCGCGCAGGCGTACATCACGATGGGCATGACGGCGGAGAACGTGGCCGACAAGTACGGCATCACGCGCGAGGAGATGGACGAGTACGCGTACCAGTCGCAGATGAAGGCGGCCAAGGCGCGCGAGTCCGGCTTCTGGGACAACGAGGTCATCACCGTCGCGACGCCCGAGGGCAACGAGGTGAGCCAGGACGACGGCATCCGCGCGGACACGACGCTGGAGAAGCTCGCCACGCTGCAGCCCGCGTTCAAGGAGGGTGGCAAGGTCACCGCCGGCAACGCGTGCCCGCTCAACGACGGCGCTGCCGCGGTGATCGTGATGGACGAGGACTACGCGAAGTCACTGGGCATCAAGCCGCTGGCGCGCATCAAGGCGTCGGCGGTGAGCGGCATCGACCCCGCGATCATGGGCGTCGGGCCGATCGAGGCCTGCAAGCGCGTGCTGGACCGCGCCGGCATGAAGATCGAGGACATCGACGTGGTCGAGCTCAACGAGGCGTTCGCCGCGCAGGTCATCCCGGTGGCTCGCGAGGTCGGCTTCTACGACCTCGAGAAGCTGAACCCGCACGGCGGTGCGATCGCCCTCGGCCACCCCTACGGCATGACCGGCGCACGCATCATGTCGACGCTGCTCAACGACCTGCAGACGATGGACAAGACCTTCGGGCTGGAGACCATGTGCGTCGGCGGCGGCCAGGGCATGGCCATGGTCGTCGAGCGGCTCAACTGAACGCGCGATGATCAGCTCGATCGAGGCCTTCCTCAAGTACTTCGACGGCGTGAACCGCCGCGCCGTCCGCGATGTCAGCGCGCTCGCGCCCGAGGCGGAGACCTGGCGGCCCCCGCCGGGGGAGGGCGAGGCCGCCTGGAGCGTGGGCGAGATCGTGCACCACATGGCCGTGTCCCGGCTGTGGTTCGCCCAGGGTTTCGCGACCGGCGACTGGGCCCAGCCCGAGCTGGCCTCGAGCGGCGCCACGCGCGCGGAGTGGGCGGAGGCCCTCAACGCCTCGGCGGCCCGCCTGAGGGAGACGCTCGCGCCCCTCTCCGACGACATGCTGGCGCGCCGCATCCCGTTCCTCGACGGCAGTGATGGCTCGATGTCCGCGTGGCGCTACCTGATGATGATGGTCGAGCACGAGGTGCACCACCGCTCCCAGGTGCAGGCCTACGCCGGCCTGAACGGGTGGCCCGTGCAGCAGATCTTCGGGCGCACGGCCGAGCAGGTGGGGTTCAAGCCCGCCCCGGTGAACGCGACAGGATCGTAGCTGGGCTACCGCGTCAACGCGGTTTACCATGAGCCGGTGCCAGAGGACCGTGCTGGGTTGGGCTCGGCGCGACCGGGCGCCGCGTGGATCGTGGCGGTGTACTCGGGCAAGGGGGGCGTGGGGCGCACCACCGTGGCGCTCAACCTGGCCGTGGCCCTCGCGCAGGGCCGCCGCTCGGTGGCGCTGGTCGACCTCGACCTCCAGTACGGCGACGTGGCGGCGGCGCTCGACCTGCCGGTGGCGGCGACGACGATCGCGGACCTCGTGGCCGTGCCCGCCGACGAGGTCGACCTCGACCTGGTGCGGAGCGCGCTCGTCCCGTCGGCGGCCGGCGTCGAGGTCCTCGCCGCGCCGTCGCTGCCCGAGCTGGCCGACCTGGCCGAGAGCCACAGGGGGGCCGTCGAGGCGGTCATCCGCGTCCTGTCCGGGGCTTTCGAGTATGTCGTGATCGACCTCGGACGGTACATGGGGGAGACGGGGGCGGCTGTGCTCGAGACGTCTGACCAGGTCGTCCTGGTGACGACGGCGCTGGGCCTGTCGTTGAAGGACCTGCGCCGGTCCGAGCAGCTGCTCCGCCGCCTGGGCGTCCCCAGCGACCGGATGCTGTTCGTGCTGAACCGGGTCGAGGACCACGCCAACTTCGATCGCCGCGAGGTCGAGACCACGCTCGCGCGGCGCCTCGACGCGGTCCTCCCGCACGACGCCCGCCTGGCGGTCGGCGCGCTTGACGAAGGGCAGCCGTTGCTGTTGAAGAACCCGCGGTCGCCGCTGTCGGTCGCCATCCAGCAGCTGGCGGGCGAGATCGCGAGCCAGGCCAGGGTTTCGACGAGCGCGGTCGGCGCGCGCGGCGCCGCGAGCGCGGCGAGCTGACGCCGTGGCCATCAGCGCGCCGAGCCGCAACCCCACGTACCTGATCCTCGCCGGCATCGTCGTCTCTGTCCTGGGCGCGCTCCTCGTCGTCGTCCTCCTGTCCCGCCCGGGCCAGATCGCGGTGCTGCCGCAGCAGACCTCGAGCATCCTCGTCGCGGCGCGCGACATCCCGGCGCGGGCGCAGCTCGCCGACGCCGACTTCACGGTCGCCAGCTACCCCGCGGCCCAGGTCCCCGCGCGCGCCCTCACCTCGGCGTCGCAGGCGCGCGGCCTGTACGCGGCGATCGCGATCTCGAGGAACACGCCCCTGACCGTCGGGATGCTCGTGTCGGCCGCCTCGGCGGCGCAACCCAGCTCGCAGGCGGCGCCGCTCGACATCCCCCCGGGCGAGGTCGCGCTCGCGATCCCGAGCGGCGACGCGCTCTCCAACGTGGCGGGCTACATCCAGAGCGGCGACAAGGTCGACGTCCTCGTCCGCGGCCTGCCGGGCCAGCCGGCGGGCCAGGTCGCTATGACGTTCCGCGACCTGACGATCGAGCTCGCCGGCTCGACGCCCGCGGCCGCCGGCGCGGGCACGTCGGCGCAGGCGCCCGCCGGTGGCACCTGGGTCGTGTTCGTGCCGCTGGACCAGGCGGAGCAGCTGGTCTACCTCTTCAACCACGCCGCGTACACGTTCGTCCTCAAGTCCCGCCACGACACCGGCGCCACCGGGGCGGTCGCGCCCGTCGACCAGGCGGCCTTCAACGGCGCGTTCAACATCCGCTAGGGGGCGCCGCCTGTGAGCCCGCTCGCATACGCCGCCGCGGCGCTGGTGGGGGGAGGGCTGCTGCTGGTGTTCGCCGGCCAGGCGTTCAGGCTGCGTACCGGCGACGCGGAGGCCGTCGCGCCGCTCAGGGCGACACTCGGCGGGTTCGTGGACCGCGCTGTCTCCGTGGCGACGGCGCCGTTCTTCGGCCCGGGCGCCGCGGCCCGCGCCGGTGCCGCCCTGGCGCGCGCCGGAGTGCGGATGCGGCCGCAAGAGTGGTACGCCATTCGCGCCGCGCTCACCGTCATCGGGCTCGTGCTGCCGCTCTTCCTGTGGGGCTCGCTGCTGCTGAGCGCCCTCGGCGCCGCGGTGGCGTTCCTGCTGCCCCGGGCGTGGCTCCGAGTGCTCGAGGGCCGGCGGCTGCGGCGGCTCGGGCGCCAGCTGCCGGATGCCCTGCTGCTGATCGCGAACGCCATGGGGGCCGGCTCGGCTCTGTATGACGCCGTCCGCGCCGTGGACGAGACGATGCCGGAGCCGATCGCCGAGGAGTTCCGCCGAATCAACCTGGAGGTCGAGCTCGGCGTGCCGCTCGAGGAGGCCCTGGACCGCACGGCGCAGAAGCTCGGGAGCGCCGACCTGGCGATGGTGGCGAACGCGGTGCAGATCCACCGCCAGCTCGGGGGCAGCCTGGCCGAGATCCTGCGCGCGGTCACCGACACGATGAAGGAGCGGGTCAAGCTCAACGAGCGCGTCGCCGTGCTCACGGCGCAGGCGCGGGCGTCCGCGTACATCGTCAGCGCCCTGCCGGCCGTGTTGTTGCTGGTGCTGCTCGTCATCGCGCCGGGCTATGTCGCGCCGCTCTTCACCACCGTGCTCGGGCTGGCGGTCCTGACCTTCGCGGCCGCGATGATCGGCCTCGCCTTCTTCGTCATGTCGCGGATCAGCCGCGTGTACCTCTGATGGCGGTCGCCGTCCTGGTCGCCGCCTTCTTCGGGACGGGCATCTTCCTGCTTTTCCTCGGGCTCGCGGTCCGCGCCCAGGAGGTCGCTACGATGCAGCGGCGGCTGCGCGCGATGACGCAGGACTGGGGTGACGCTGTCGCCCCGGCGCCGCAGGCGCCGCCCGCCCGCCGCGAGCTTCCCTTCCTGTCACCGCTCGCGGCCAGGCTGGCGGACGTGGTGCGGCGCCGTACCGAGCGTGGCCGGCTGCGCGCCACGCAGCAGCGGCTGGTCACCGCGGGCCGTCCCCTGGGCCTCGGGGTCGGGGACTACCTCGCCCTGAAAGCCGTGGCCGGGGTCACGGTCACGGGCCTCGCGGCCTACGCGCTGCTCACGAGCGGGTTCGTGCTCGGCGCCCTGCCGGTGGGGCTCTCGGCGACCATCGGCGCGGTCGTCCTCGGGCTGGCCGGCTACTACCTGCCCGACGTGTGGCTGAACCGGGTAATCGGGCGGCGTCGGGCCGCGATCCGCCACCAGCTCCCCGAGGTTTGCGACCTGCTCAGCGTCTGCGCCGACGCCGGCGCGCCTTTCGACGTCGCGCTCGAGCGGGTCGTCAACGCGCCGTACATGACCGGCCCGCTCGTGGACGAGCTGGAGGATGCCATCCACCAGGCGCGGTTCACGAGCTCGCGCTTCGCGGCGCTGGCCGCGATGGCCGAACGCGTCGGCGTGGACGAGCTCAGCGCGTTCATCACCGCGATAGGCAACTCCTTCAAGCAGGGCGCGCCGATCGCCGCTGTGCTCCGCGTGGAGGCCGCCGACATCCGCCGGCAGGCGCGCGAGCGGGCCGAGACGCGAGCCGCCACCGCGACCCTCCGGATGCTCTTCCCGCTCGTGCTGCTGATCCTGCCGACGGTGTTCCTCATCATCCTCACACCGGCGCTGCTGAACGCGGTCGGCAACCTCGGCGGGAGCCCGTGAAGCGCGCGGCGCGAGGCCAGGCGGCGGTGGAGTTTGCCCTCGTCCTGCCGCTCATGGCGCTCCTGTTGCTGGGCATCGTCGACTTCAGCCGGGTCTTCATCGCGAGCAACACCCTGACCCAGGCAAGCCGGGAGGGCGATCGCTATGGCTCGCTCAACTGGAACGACGGCGCGGGGATCGAAACGCGCGCCAGGGCCCAGCTCACGACAGGTGGTATCGCCGGCGGCTCCACCATCGTCATCACGTACCTCGACGGCGGCTCCGCGGCCCTCCTCGGCGCGTACGACGACGCCACGGGCGGGTTCGTCGCCGACCCGTCCTGCACGCGAACGCCCTGCAGCCCGATCCCCGGCGACCTGGTGAAGGTCCAGGTGACGCTGCCTTGGAGAGCGCAGACCGCGATCATCCAGGCGGTGCTGCCGCAGGACCTGCAGCTGAGCGGCGCGACCGTCAGTGTCATCGAACAGTAGCCTCGCGCCGCGGCGCGGCCAGGCCCTCGTCGTGTTCGTGATCGCGCTCGGCGCGCTTTTCGCCTTCCTCGTGCTCGCCCTCGAGGGCGGCCAGCTGTACCTCGACCGGCGGGCGGCGCAGCGCGCCGCCGACATGGCGGCGCTGGCCGCCGCGTGGGCCTACTACCAGGGCGACTACGCGCCCGCCTCCTACCCCGGGACCCCGGACCTCGCCGACCCGCGGGCGCGCGCCCAGCAGGTGGTGGCCGCCAACGGCTTCGCCGCGGGCGACATCACGTCGGTGGATTACGTCGATGCCTCGGGGGGCAGCGTCGACGTCAGCGGCTGCCCTGGCGCCGGCTGCCCCGCGCCCTGGCAGATCCGCGGGGTGCGGGTGTCCCTGACGCACGACGTCGCGCTCCAGCTCGGGCGGGCCCTCGGCGTCGCCTCCGCAGCGGTGAGCGCGACCGCCACCGCGGTGATCGGGCCGAGCACCGGCGCCCTGTACGAGGGCCCACTCCTGCTGGATGGCACAGCGCTGCCCCGCGCCTCGACAGGCTGCACCCCCGCGGGCGACCGCTACCCGGCCACCCCCGACTGCCGGCCCACCCTCGGGCCCGTGACCCTCTTCGCCGCCTACCAGCAGGGCGCCGCGCTCCAGGCCCTCATCGCGACCATGCCGGCCCCCTTCGCCGGCGCGCGCCGGGTGAGCTTCGACATCGTCCACGACCCGCCGGCGTGCGCCACGGGCGACCCGGGCGCCGGGACGTACTCGCCGTGCGACTCGACGCCGGCGACCGTGCGCTACGGCGAGGGCACCGGCGACGGCCAGGCGGCGGGGGCCGACCTGCTGACCACCTGCCCCCCCGCGGGCTGTCCCGCGGCGCCCCCCTACTACGTGGAGCTCGGCCGCCACGGTCCGCCCTACCTCGGCTCCGACGCGGACGGGGTGGCCGTCGGGGTCAACTCGCGCCTCGGCGCCGCGGCGCCGCCGGCGTGGGCGGCGCAGCGATGCGACGGCTCCGGGACGGCCCCGCTCACCACCGACAACCCGCGTCTCATGCGGCTCCCCATCAGCTACGCCGCGCCGGCGCCGGCAGGCGCCAACGTCGGCGCCGTCCAGGACAACGAAACCCTGGTCTTCTGTGCCGCGACCCTCGCCGAGGACGCGACGACCGGCTACTACGCGATCGGCGGCTACGTCGTCAACGAGCCCACCAGGGACGCGACCGTGCTCAGCCGCGCCGACCCGTACGTGGGCCGCGACGTGGTCATCCGCTTGAGTTCGTAGCGCGACGGGGCCGGGCAGGGTTCCTACAATCGCGGGGTGAAGCTGGCGGGGGTCGATCGTCGCGTGGCGGTCGCCGTTGGAGTGGTGCTGCTGGCGCTGGCCGTGGCCGCGGTCCTGCTGCTGGGCCACGGCGGCGCGACGGGCGTGGAATCACTGCGCTCCCCCTCGCCGACCGCGAGCGAGGGGCTGGTCACGGCGTCGCCCGCCACCTCCGCGTCGGCATCCGTCCCGCCGTCGCCGTCGCCGTCGCCCGAGCCGAGCCCGTCGGCCGCGGTCCGGCCGTCGAGCCAGCCCACGCCCAGCCGCTCCTCCACCGCCAGGCCCGGGCCCTCGGTGGCTCCCAGCAGCTCTGGCGTCGCCGTCGTGCAGGGCGGCCTCGGCTTCAGCTACGGCCCGCTGCAGTGGAGCAACCCGAACCAGAACGGCTGTGGCACCAACGGTGACGGAGAGCCGGCGGTGCACGTCAACCACGCCGGGTTCCTTTTCCTCGGGTCGGAGGAAGGCCTCGGTGCCGGCAGCGACGGGTGGGCGCAGAACCCGACAACCGGCGGTCCCGGCGCGAACGCGTGCAACCCGATCTACGTCGGCCAGCCCAACCCCGTCCCCGTCGCGAACGGCGGCGGTGACATCGACCTCGCGTGGGGCAGCGCCACCCTCGGCAACGGCAACTACCCGCTGTACGTAGCGAGCCTGAACGGTGGCTCGATCACCGTCTCGGTCTCGAGGGACAACGGCCACACCTTCACGTCGAACTCGGCGCAGTCGGGGCTGCCGGGCGACGACCGCGAGTGGATCGCGGCCAACGGCTCGGGCATGTCGCTGCTGAGCTTCCACGACCCCAACGGCGACATCGAGATCCTCAGGGCCACGAGCTTCGGCGGCGGCTACGCGTCGCCGAAGGGCGCGCTGCAGCTGACCTACGCGTACCAGGGCAACAACGAGATCGGGAACATCGCGATCGACCACGGCGACGGCACCGCGTACCAGGCGTTCGTCGGGAACGCCAACCTGGACGAGGTCGGCGTGTCCGTCTCGACCGATGGCGGCGTGAACTGGTCGCCGAGGATGGTGCCCTGCAGCGTCAACCGCGCGAGCCTGGACCACCAGTTCCCCAACGTCTCCGTGGCCCCGGACCACCACGTGTGGATGTCGTGGTCGGACGACGCGGCGGTGTACACCGCGATGTCCACCGACCAGGGCAACAGCTGGACCTGTTTCTCCGGCCGGGTCAGCACCACGACGGCGAGGGCGATCATGCCGTGGATGGTCGCCGGCGCGGGGGGCGTGGACCTCGTCTACTACGGCACCACCGACCAGAACACGTGGTACGTGTACTTCCAGCAGTTCGTCGGCAGCTGGCGCGCGCCGTCGCAGCTGATGCCGGTGCACCAGGGCCCCGTGTGCGAGCTCGGCGCGACGTGCACCGGGAGCGGCAACCGCCAGCTTTACGACGACTTCGGCGTGGACGTCGACCCGCAGGGCTACGCCCACATCGCCTACTCGCACGACTCGCCCGACCTCGGCGGCGCCAACACCTACACCGGGTACGCGGTGCAGACCGGGGGCCAGACGATAGGGGGCCCGAACTAGCCGCCCGGAACCTGGGGTAACCTGAGCCCGTATCCCGTCAGGCGGGAAACGGCGGGAATCGGGAGGGAGCCATGACTGGACGGGCTGCGGGTTGGCTGACGGCTGCCGCGTTGCTGGCGAGCGTCGCAGGGGCGGCGGTGCCGGCGCGCGCCGCCGGTGGGGTGCACGTGCTGCAGGGCACCGCGTACCGCCAGGCCATCTTCCCCAACGACGCGCTCACCGTGGCGGACCCGACCCAGCTGACGGGCAAGCGGGTCAACTTCCGGGTGGGCGTGGACTACCCGGCCTGCGACGCCACCAACTACTCGATCTGCGACGGCTACACGCTGCTCAACACCCTCGACGGCTTCGACCTCATGCCGCGCGTGGTCGTGCCGTTCTCCGGCGCGATCGACGTGGCCTCGGTCAACGCGAACGACTTCTTCATCCAGGGCCCCGGCGGCCGCACCGCGCTGCTGCAGCTGGTCTGGGACCCGGCGAGCAACACGCTATCCGGGATCAGCAACGCGTTCCTGCAGGAGGACAGCCAGTACGACATCGTCGTCACATCGGCGATCAAGGACCCGGCCGGCAACGCCATTGACGCGTGCGGCGGGGCGTGCGTGGTGGCCTTCACCACCCGCAGCGCGACCCCCGAGCTGGAGAACATCCGGCGCACCCTGGACAGCGGCGCCGCCTACACCGCCGCCGGCATCTCCAACCGCAAGCTGACCTTCACCCAGAACGGAGTCGACGACGTGTTCACGGCGCAATCCGTGATGCCGTCGGTGGCCAACCCGCTCAACGGCATGCAGCGCCTCGACCAGAAGACGACCACCAACCCCGCGAGCCTTTCGTCGAGCGCGATCCCGAACCTCATCCCACCGACGGAGGCCGGGTGGTTCGCCTTCGGCAGCTTCCCCTCGCCGCGCTACCAGTACCGGTCCGCCACCTTCCAGCAGGACGACGCCGGCGGGCTGACCGACGCGCAGATCCCGCCCGTGCCCAGCACGGCGACACCGCAGCCGTTCGGCGCCGACCGGCTCGGCGCCATTCTCATCCTGCCGGTCGGGACGCCGCCGAGCGGCGGCTGGCCTGTGGCGATCTACGGCCCCGGCTTCACCCGCAGCAAGTTCGACATCTTCGTCAGCGCCGACCACAACGCCGCCGCCGGCATCGCCACCATCGCCACCGACCCGGCCGGACACGCCTTCGGTCCCAACAGCGCGATCAAGGTGACCACCGCGACCGGGACGACGCAGTTCCTTGGCTACGGCCGGGGGCACGACCTCGACGGCGACGGCTTCATCGGCGACGGCCTCTCCGACGGGGTCGAACCAACGGACCACAAGACCGTCGACAAGCCGGGCGACCCGACCCAGAAGGTCCTAGCCGACGTGGCGTCGCACAAGATGGTCGACGGCCTGCGCTCGGGCCTGATCCAGACGGTCGTCGACCAGATGGCCCTGGCCCGGTCCATCAAGGCCGGCGTCGACGTGCCGGGCGTCGGCACCGACGTGCTGAGCCACACCGACATCTCCTATTACGGCCTCAGCTTCGGCGGCATCTACGGCACGATGCTCATGGGCACCGACCCGACGTTCCAGCGCGGGCTGCTCAACTCGCTGGGGGCGCCGATCGTGGACATCGCCCGCCTCTCCGGCTTCCGCGGCGACCTGAGCGCGAGCCTCAAGGTCACGAAGCCCGACCTGTTGAACGGTGGGCCCGGGCTCAACGGCTTCACGGAGTCCCTACTGCTGCGCGGCGACCCGCCGGTGACCAGCCCGCTGCCCGGCGCCGTCCTGCTGCAGGAGACATTCGCCAGCGTCAACTGGTATGACCGCGCCGGCAGCCCCGAGAGCTTTGCCCCGTACCTGCGGCTGCGCCCGCGCGCCGACGTGCCGCCCAAACCCCTGCTGTTCCAGAGCGCCTACGCCGACGACACGGTGCCGAACCCGACGGCCGGCAACATCTACCGCGCCGGCCAGCTCTTCGACCTCGTCACCTACTACCGCAACGACCGCACGCCGACCTACAACTCGGACCCGCACGGGTTCCTCGCCGACCCGACCCTCGCCGGCCGCACGGACGCCGAGGCCCAGATGACCGCGTTCCTGAAGACCGGCACGGCGATCAACCCCAACCCGGCCTGGTTCGAGGTGCCCGTGGCCGAGCCCAGCAACTTCAGCTGCCTGCACTACGCCGAGCCCGAGACGGGCACCGCCTGGGCCGGGCCGATGGACCCGCTGCCCGGCACCGGCGACTGCCCGCACCTCGCGGCCGACGACAACGGCGGCTGGCTCGCGGCGGTGTCCATCCCGCAGGTGACGGCGCAGGGGCAGCAGCTCTTGCAGGGCACGCCCAACACCGCGGCCGGCCGGGTCGGTCTGCTACCGCTGGTCCTGCTCGGGCTGGGGCTGGCGGCGCTGCTAGCCCGGCGCCGGCCTCAGGCGCGCGTGTAGGGGATCCCGAGCCGGTCCAGGCGCGCCGAGGTGACGCGGATCGCCTCGGCGCTGGAGTCCACCATCACGAAGCGGCGCCCCGCCTGGTGCGCCGCCACGCCGGTGGTGCCGCTGCCACAGAAGAAGTCGAGGACGACGTCGCCCGGGCGCGAGGACGCGCGCACGATCCGCGACAGCACGCCGAGCGGCTTCTGCGTCGGGTAGCCGGTGCGCTCCGTCCCGCCCGTCGGCACGACGGTGTGCCACCACGTGTCCGTCGGGGTCTTGCCCCGTGCCGCCTTTTCCGGCCCGACGAGGCCGGGCGCCATGTAGGGCTCGCGGTCCATGTCGGCGTAGTTGAAGACGTAGCGCTCTCGGTCCTTGACGTACACGAGGATGTTGTCGTGCTTCGGCGGCCACCGCGTGCGGCTGCGGCCGCCGTAGTCGTAGGCCCAGATCACCTCGTTGAGAAAGTTCGGGCGACCGAAGATGCCGTCGAGCAGCACCTTCGCGTAGTGCACCTCGCGGTAGTCGAGGTGCAGGTACAGCGTCCCGTCGCCGCGGAGCAGCCGGTGCGCCTCACGCAGGCGCGGCTCGAGCCATGCTGCGTAGTCGTCGAAGGCGTCGCCGAACGAGCGCTTCTCGCCGCGCGTGACGGCATAGCGACGGCCGCCGAACCCGACCCGCGCGGCGCTCTCGTCGCGCGCGACGCGGAGCCGGGTCACCGAGCGCCGGCTGCCCGTGTTGAACGGCGGGTCGAGGTAGATCAGCGGGAACGCGTCACTCGCGTATCGCGCGGTGACCTCGAGGCAGTCGCCGTGGGCCAGCCGGTTGGCCGCCGCCTCCGACCGCGCCTCAGCGCGTGCTGAAGCGCCTTCGCTCACGGCGGCTGACGTTCTCGCGCAGCAGCAGCGCGAGGGCGATCGGGATCAGCAGGCCGACCAGTCCCGCGAAGAACGTCGATGCGTTCGGCAGCTGGCGCGGGTCGGAGAGGCCGCGGTAGGTCAGCACCCCCGACAGCGTCGCGATCAGGAGGATCACGAAGGTGCCGACCGCGATCGTCGAGCGGCGGTACGTGTCCCGCAGCGGCTGCAGGTCGGGCCACTGGGCCCGCGCCAGGTTGTAGATCGTGAAGGCCGTCAGGGCGTTGAGGACGACGGTGCTGACGACGGCACTGACCGTGATGGCCAGCCGGAAGGCCTCGAGGTGGGCCATCACGTAGGCCGCGATGTTGACCACCACCAGCCCGGCAGGGGTGATGACGGCGAGCGCCGCCAGCACCAGCCCGCGGGCGGTGAACCGGGCTCCTCGCCCGCTCGACCGGGGCCGCTGCCCGGGTCCGCCGGCGTCCGCGATGGCCGTCACACCGCGGCCATTATGATCGAGCGTCGTGCCCGAAGCCGAGATAACGAAGCTCCCGAACGGTCTCACCGCCATGACCGTTCCCGGCGGGACGGGCTCGATGACCGCGATGCTGTTCGTCGGCGCCGGGTCGCGTTACGAGACCCGCGAGGTCTCCGGCACGGCCCACTTCCTCGAGCACCTCTTCTTCAAGGGCACGCCCCGCCGCCCGACGACCCTCGAGATCGCCACCGAGATCGACGGCATGGGCTGCCGCTTCAACGCCTTCACCTCGCAGGAGTACACCGCGTACTTCGTGAAGGGGGCGGCGGAGTACACCGCCTCCGCCGTCGACGTCATCGCCGACATGCTCAAGCACGCGCTGATCCCGCCCGAGGAGGTGGAGCGCGAACGCGGCGTCGTCCTCGAAGAGATGAAGATGTACGAGGACAACCCCCAGGCGAAGGTGCACGACCTGATCGGTCGCGCGATGTTCGGCGACACGCCTCTCGGCTGGAACATCGTCGGCTTCCCCGAGGTGATCAGCAGCGTCACCCGCGACGAGATCATGGCGTACCGCAAGCGGTTCTACGCGCCCGGGCGCATGACGCTCGTCATCGCCGGCAACGTCAACCACGCGACCACCATGCGCCTGGCCGAGGAGCACTTCTCGGAGCTCGAGCCCCAGGCGCTCGACGCCCCGCAGCCCGGCGAGTTCGCCCCCGTGGGCAGCCAGCAGCAGGGGCGGGACATCCAGCAGGCCAACATCTGCCTCGCGCTGCCGGCGGTTTCGCACTCGAGCCCCCTCGAGGAGGTCGTGGCCACGCGGATGATGACGTCGATCCTCGGCGGCTCGATGTCCAGCCGCCTCTTCATCTCCGTCCGCGAGCGCCAGGGCCTCTGCTACACGGTGAGCTCGAGCCTGGACATGGCGGCCGACATCGGGGCCCTGGTGGTGTTCACCGGCACCGACCCCGGCAACGCGGCCAAGGCGGTGAGCTCGATCATCGCCGAGATGGAGCTGCTCGCCGACAAGGGCATCGACGACAAGGAGCTCGAGAAGGGGCGCGCGATGCTGAAGGGGCGCTACGTCCTGGACCGCGAGGACTCGATGGCGCAGGCTTACCTCGCCGCCGCCGAGCTCCTCTACCGCGGCCGGGTGATCCCGCGCGAGGAACAGTTCGCCCTCATCGACGCCGTCACCCGCGACGACATCCAGGCGGCCGCGCGCAGGTACCTCGACGCGGGCGCCCTCCGGGCCGCGCTCGTCGGCCCGAAGGGCCTCGACATCCGCGACGTCCTCGCCGGCCACCCGTCGGTGGCGCAGCCGGTGGCAGCCCCGGGCGTCACCTAGGCCCGTGACCGAGGGCGGCCGCGCGATCAGGCGGGAGCAGCTGCTGGCGCTCTCCAACTTCAGCGAGGACGACCTCACCCGCGCCGAGAGGGCGGGCGTCATCCAGCCGGCCGCGGACGGGTACCGCGCGGTGGACCTCGTCAAGCTGCAGCTGGTGCGCCAGGTCGCCGACTCGAGCGGCGGGCTCGACCGGGTGCTGAACGCGTACGAAGAGGGCCGCTTCACGCTCGCCTTCCTCGAGACCTTCCTGCCCCAGGAGTTCGAGCTGCGTGACGAGACCTACGCCGAGGTGCTCGCCGAGGCGCAGGTGCCGCTGGAAGAGGCGGAGGCCGTGCTGCGCGCGTGCGGGCTGCCGGTGCCCTCGCTCGACGCCCCGATCCGCTCGGACGACTACGAGGCCTTCCAGCACATGGCCCGCATGCGGGCGCTGCCCGTGCCGCTCGAGGCGCGCCTGCACGCGATCCGCGTTCAGTCGGACGGCCTGCAACGCGCCGCCGAGGTGCCGGTCAAGCAGTTCAACGCGTACATCGAGCAGCCTCTCCTGCAGGCGTACGCGAAGGACCACCTCGAGGCGCAGCGCCTCATTGCCGAGATCGCCCGGGCGGCGCTACCCACGACGATCGGGATAACGAACTGGCTCTACGGCCGGTTCCTCGAGCACGAGATCCTGAAAGACGTCGCGGTCGCGATGGAGGGGGCGGCGCGCGGCGACTGGAGCGCGGCCCACAGCCAGGAGCACGACCCGGTCATCGCCTTCGTCGACCTCGTGGGCTTCACGCCGCTGGCCGCCGACGAGGGCGACGTCGAGGCGGCAGGGACGGCGACGATGTTCTACGACCGCCTCCTCGACCTGGCCCGCGCGCACGGCGGGCGCCTCGTGAAGATGCTCGGCGATGGGGCGATGCTGACGTTTCCCAACGGCGTGAGCGCGGTGGCCGCGGGCCTCGAGATGGCGCGCGACATCCCCGCGGCGGGGCTACCGCCGGCGCGCATCGGCCTGAACCGCGGCCCTGTCGTCGAGCAGTCAGGCGACATGTACGGGCTGACCGTCAACCTCGCGGCGCGCATCAACGAGTACGCGCGGCCCAACGAGGTGCTCCTCTCCGCGTCCGTGCTCCCCGACGGCGCCGCCGGCGTCGACCTCGAGCCGATCGGCGACGTCACCCTCAAGGGCATCCCGCGACCGGTCACGCTGTTCCGGGCGCGCGCCGTGGAGAACGCGGCTGACTGACGAGGAGGAGCGCCCGCTCGGCGACTCCATAGAGGGGGTCTTCAACCTCGCGCGCTCCGCGGCGATGCGCGCGATCCCCGGCTCGATCATGCGCCAGGTCGTGGGCATCGGCGCGCCGCTCTCCAGGTTCGGGGGCATCACCGCCGCGTCCGCGGCCGCGCTCCGCCGGGCGCTGGAACTCCTCTCGGAGCCGCCGAAGACCGAGCGGCGCCAGCGCCTGATGAGCGTCGCGCAGATCGCGAAACACGTGGACGCGCCGGCCGACCAGGTGGAGCGCTGGGCCCGCACCGGGTTGCTCGGCCACGTCGCGCCGCGGCAGGGCGGGCGCTTCGACCGCGCGGGCATCGAGCGCGCCGAGGTGGTCGCCTACCTGCGCCGGGCCGGCGTGGCGGAGAAGACGATCAAGGCGGCGGCCGAGGAGAACCGCCTCGCCCTGCTGGTCGTCGACGCCAGCCTGATGCAGGGCGGCCGGTTCACCGCCGTCGAGGCGGCGCGCAAGGCGAACCTGTCCTTCGAGCTCGCCGAGCAGATCTGGCGCGCGCTGGGCCTGCCGCCTCCCGACCCCGCCGAGGAGCGCTTCAGCCGCAACGAGGTCGCCGCGCTCCGCATCATCAACGCGCTGGGTGGCGCGTACAGCGACGAGGCGATCATCGAGACGGCCCGCGTGATGGGCCGCAGCATGGCGCGCCTCGCGAGCGCCGAGGTCGAGACCCTGCGGCGCGAGATGGTCCAGCCCTTCCGCGACGCCGGCATGAGCGAGATGGAGATCGCCTGGCGCCTCGCCAGCGTCGTCGACCTCCTCAGCCCGGCGCTGGCCACGCTGATGGACGCGGCCCACCGGTGGCACCTGGAGATGGCCATTCGCAGCGAGTCCATCGGGCGCCTCGAGGAGTCGGGCGAGGGCCTGCCGGGCCAGACCACGCTGTCGGTCGCCTTCGCCGACATGGTCGGGTTCACCGCCGCCTCCGACCAGCTGAGCGCCGGCGAGGTCGGCGCCATCGCCGGAGGCTTCATGCGCGTCGCCGAGCGCACGCTGCCCGACTACGGCGCCCGCATCGTCAAGGGCATCGGCGACGCCGTCATGTTCACCGCCCCCGACCCGGTCACCGTCGGCGCCGCGTCCGTCGCGCTCATCGGGGCCTGCGCCGCCGAGCGCAAACCCGAGCTTCCCCGGGTCCGCGCCGGTGCGGCCCACGGGCCTGTGCTCCCACGCTACGCGGACTACTTCGGCCGCACGGTCAACATCGCCTCGCGCCTGTGCGTCCAGGCGCCCGCCGACCGCGCACTCCTTCTCAAGCCGGAACCGGCACCGCCCGCGTCCGCGTGGGAGAAGGCCCGGGTCGACGTGGTGCATCACCGCCGGCTGCGCCTGCGCGGGATCTCGGCGAAGGTCGAGGCGCTCGAGCTCGGCTCCCGCGGGTCGGACTAGCTACTCGTCCTCTTCTTCCTCTTCGAGCACGCGCGGCCCGAGCCGCGCCTCGACCAGCCCGGCCACCTCGCCCGGGTTCGCGTGGCGGCGAAGCTCCTTCTTGCTGAAGATCAGCTCGCCGTCGAGGATCACCTCGAAGACCCCGCCCTTGCTGGGCAGGAGCCGGACGTCACGAAAGAGCGGCGCCCACCCGTTCAGCATCTCGTCCGTCAGACCGACGGCCCGGCTGATGTAGTTTCAAGGGACGCAGAACTCGATCGAGAGCTCGTGCGTGGGGTTGATCGCCATGCCTAATAGCGTATGACGTTGCCGAGCGCGGCGTCGATGGCGCTCAGGGCGTCGGGCGGCAGCGACTTGTCGGCGGCCTTCACGTTCTCCTCGAGCTGCTCCAGGCGCGTCACGCCGACGATCGCGCTCGTGACGTTGGGCTGCCGCAGCACCCAGGCGAGGGCCATCTGCGCCAGCGTCATGCCGAGACCTTCGGCGATGGGCAGCAGGCGCTGCACCGCCTGCAGGACACTGTCCTGGAGGTAGCTCTGTACCCACCCGCCCAGCTCCTCGTCCGCGCCCCGGCTCTCGGGTGGCAGCGGCTCGCCGGGCTTGTACTTGCCTGTCAGCACACCCTGCGCCAGCGGCGACCAGACGACCTGTCCGATGCCGGCCTCCTCGCAAACGGGGATGACATCGCGCTCGATGCGGCGCCAGATCATGTTGTACTGCGGCTGCGAGCTGACGATGCGGTCAAGGCCGTGCGCGTCCGCGTAGTCGACGGCGGCCTTGATCTCCTCCGCCTTCCATTCGCTGATGCCGGCGTACAGGATCTTGCCCTGCGTCACCAGGTCGTCGAGCGCGCGCAGCGTCTCGTCGAGAGGCGTGTCCTCGTCGTAGCGGTGGCACTGGTAGAGGTCGAGGTAGTCGGTGCGGAGGCGACGCAGGCTCTGCTCGCACGACTCGATGATGTGCTTGCGCGAGAGGCCGCGGTTGTTGGGGTTGTCCGACATCGGCCAGAAACACTTGGTGGCGAGCACGTAGTCGGAGCGGGTCAGGCCGTCGAGCGCCTGGCCGAGGGCCAGCTCGCCCTCGCCGCGGTTGTAGACGTCGGCGGTGTCGAAGAAGACGATGCCGAGCTCGAAGGCCCGGCGCACGCAGGCCGTGGTTCGCTCCTGGTCGACCTTGTTGCCGAAGGTGAGCCACGAGCCGAGGCCGATGCTGCTGAGCCTGACGCCGCTCCGCCCCAGCCGCCGGTACTCCATCCTTTCTTAGGCTACTGTCTCGCCATGGCGCAGCGCAGTTCGGGCCGGACCCGGCGTGTCGACCTCCACGGGTTCGACGTGTTGAACGCGACGGACTACGCGGTGCGCGCCGTCGCCGACGCCTTCGCCAACGGCTACGCCTACGTCGAGCTGCTCCACGGAGCGGCCGACGTCACGGAGCCCGTGCGCCCAGGGGAGGGCCGTGGCGCGATCAAGTGGGAGCTGCGCCGGATGCTCGAGGCCAAGGAGCTCGGCGAGCACGTCGTCTCCTCCGAGCTGATGGAGGGACTGATGCGGCTGAAGCTGAAACCCAACCCTCGCCCGCGGCCGGAGCGCTGGAGCGCCCCCCCGCCGAAGCGCGCCACGCCCGCCCGCACCTGGCGGGGCTAGCGGGCTACGCGGACCTGCGGGCGGCGGGGACTGCTGCCGCTGCGGGCTGCTTCGCGCGCGCGAGCTGGCGCTCCCGCCAGTCGAGCACGAGGTCGCAGAACTCGCTGTATGACAGGTCCACCCGGTGCAGCTTCTCGGTCCGGTCGTCGAGCACGTCCATGCGGATGACGCGCCGGTCGACCTCGACGAGGCGGCCGGGGAGCTTGATGTCCCGGATGACTGCGGCGATTGCCTGCTCGTTCATGTCTGGGGTGCAGTGTGAGCCGCGGCCGGACGGGCAACTCACCCTGTTGCAATTCGCTTACAGACCCGGCGCACGCCCCCGGCAGCCGCGGAATGGCCACTAGAGCCGCCCCGGCGTCGCGCGCGCGCCGACATGCCGCAGCGGCGAAGGTCCGCCTCGGGACGCGGGCGCAGGTCAGGGAGCGCGCGACGCTGGCGGTTGCGCGCCTGAAGGACATCTATCCCGACGCGGTCTGCGAGCTCGACTTCGAAACCCCGCTCCAGCTGCTCGTGGCCACGATCCTGTCCGCCCAGACGACGGACGTGCGCGTGAACCAGGTCACGCCGGAGCTGTTCAGGCGCTACCCGTCAGCGCTGGCCATCGCGGACGCGAACCCCGCCGACGTGGAGAAGATCATCCAGCCGACGGGCTTCTTCCGTCAGAAGACCAAGTCGATCATCGGCTGCTGCCGAGCGCTCGTCGAGCGCTACGACGGCCAGGTGCCGCCGCGCATGGACGACCTCGTGACCCTGCCGGGCGTCGGGCGCAAGACCGCGAACGTGGTGCTCGGGGTGGCTTTCAGGCTGCCGGGCTTCGCCGTCGACACGCACGTCAACCGGCTCACGCGCCGCCTCGGGCTCACGCGCGCCACGGACCCGGTGAAGATCGAGACCGAGGTCACCCGCCTGGTCCCGCCCCCGGACTGGAGCGACCTCAGCCTGCGCCTCATCCTCCACGGGCGCCGCGTCTGCTACGCGCGCAAGCCCAACTGTCCCGGCTGCGGCCTCAACGACTTCTGCCCCTCGTCGACCGTCGGCTGAGCCCGCCGGCCGCTCCAGTACAATCTGCGGGTTCCCTTTCTGGCCGTCCTCCCGTGCCACGCATACGGGACGGTCAACCCCATGGAAAGGAGGTCTAAGCCTTTGCCCGCATACGAGCTGATGTTCATCGTCAAGTCGGATCTCGACGACGAACAGGTCAACACCGCCACCGACCGGGTGCACCAGCTGATCGTCGCCAACGGCGGCTCCGTCACGCGCACGTCGTCCTGGGGCAAGCGTCGCCTCGCCTACGCGGTCGGCCCCCACCGCGAGGGCTACTACGTCGTGTCGAACTTCACCATCGACGCTTCGAAGATCGTCGAAATGGAGCGGGTCCTCAAGATCTCGGACACTGTCTTCCGCCATCTGCTCGTGCGCCGCGACCGGCCGCTGCCGGCGGACACCGAGGTGGTTGTCCCCGAAATGTCCGCCGAAGACGTGGCTTACTTCGAGCAGCAGGAGCGGCTCGCGGTGGAGGCCGAGGAGAGCGAGCCGGACGCCGCCGCCGCGACTGTCGCGCCTGAGCCGGAGGCCGGCGAAGACGGCGAAGACGGCGAAGACGAGGAAGAGGAAGAGGTGGAGACTGCCGGTGACGCCGGCGAGGAGGTGAGCTGATGTTGAACAAGGCGATGCTGATCGGACGCCTGACGCGTGACCCCGAGATGCGCTACCTGCCGTCCGGGCAGGCCGTCACGAGCTTTGGGATCGCGACGAACCGTTACGGCACCGGGCCCGACGGGGAGCGGCGCGAGTTCACCGACTTCCACAACATCGAGGCCTGGAACCAGGGCAAGCGCAACCTCGCCGAGATCTGCTCGCAGTACCTGCGCAAAGGCGCGCTTGTCTACGTCGAGGGCCGGATCCAGACGCGCTCGTGGGAGGACAAGCAGACGGGTCAGAAGCGCACCCGCACCGAGATCAACGCCTCCGACGTCCAGTTCCTGGACAGCCGCGGCGGCGCGGGTGCCGGCGAGGGCGGCGGCGGCGGTTTCTCCGCCGAGGATGACTTCAGCGCGACCCCCGGCGAGGCCGGCGGCGCGCCCCGCCCGGCCGCCGTCTCGAACTCGGAGTCGCAGGACATCGATCCTGACGACATTCCCTTCTAGCGATGGCCGAGGCTAGACGTCCGCACCGCAAGGTCTGCGCCTTCTGCGTGGAGAAGGTCGAGGAGATCGACTACAAGGAGGTGGCGCGGCTGCGCCGCTACATCTCCGAGCGCGGCAAGATCCTGCCCCGCCGCGTGACGGGCACCTGCGCGCGGCACCAGCGGCGCCTCACGGTCGCGCTGAAGCGGGCGCGGCACATCGCGCTGCTGCCCTACACCTCGCAGTAGCCCTTCCGCGTTGGCCCTGACCGGTCCGGACCTCGACCACCTCGCGATCGGGGTCCGGTCCATCGACGAGGCGGTGCGGCTGGCCGCGCGCGGCGCGGGTGGCGGGCCGGGCCAGGTGTTCGTCGAGCCCTCCTGGCGCGGCGTCCAGGTCGCCTTCGCCGCGGGTATCCGCCTCGAGGCGCTGGAGCCGATCCACGACCCGCGCGACGACTTCCTCACCCGCTTCATCGAGCACAGCGGGGAGGGGCCGCACCACGCCACCTTCAAGGTGCCCGACATCGCGGCGCGTCTCGACCGGCTGCGTGGCCTCGGCATCGAGCCAGTGAAGGTCGACCTGTCGGACCCGAACTGGAAGGAGGCCTTCCTGCACCCCCGGCTCGGCCTCGGCACCGTCGTGCAGCTGGCCCAGCCCTCCGGCCAGTGGTCGGGCGACCCGCCGCGCACCGACGAGGCCGAGGGGGTCTCGGGCGAGTTCCTCGGGGCCGAGCTGCACGGGGACCTCGAGCAGGCGGCGCGGGTCTTCGGCGGCGTCCTCGAGGGCGCGGCGCGCGAGGTGGACGGCGGGGTCGCCTACTCGTGGCCGGGCGGCGGCAGCCTGGTGGTGCGCCCCGTCGAGGAGGGCGCCAAGCCGCGGGTGGAGCGCTTCGTCTTCAGGGTCCGCCGCTGGCCCTCGGACCGCGGCCCGCTCACGCGCGAGGCCCCGCTGTACGCGGGCCCGGCGACCCTGCTCCGCCTCCACGCGGACGAGGACTGGCCGGTCGGCCGGTAGCATTGCCGGGTGACCGAGACGCTGACTGACGACTACTACCAGCTCCGCGTGCCGGGCCCGACGCCGGTCCCGCGACGCGTCGTCGAGGCCATGGCCACGGCGATGATCAACCACCGCGGGCCCGCCTTCGCCGAGCTCATCGCGGAATGCAAGGCCGGCCTGCAGTGGGCCTTCCAGACGAAGAACGACGCTCTCGTCTTCCCCGCGTCGGGTACGGGCGGTCTCGAGGCGGCGGTTCAGAACCTGGCCAGCCCCGGGGAGCCCGCGGTCTTCGTCACGGTGGGCTCCTTCGGTGACCGCTTCGCGACGATCGGCGAGGCCTACGGCGCGCGCGTCATCAAGCTGGCCTACGAGTGGGGCCAGGGCGCGGTGGCCGCCGACGTCGCCAAGGCGCTCGACGCGAACCCCGATGTCCGGGCGGTCTTCGTCACGCACAACGAGACGTCGACCGGCGTCACCAACCCGATCGCGGAGATCGCGCGCGAGGTCAAGCAGCGCGGCCGGCTCATCGCCGTCGACGGCGTGAGCTCTGTAGGGTCCATCTCGCTGCCCACGGACGAGCTCGAGCTCGACGTTGTCGTCAGCGCCTCGCAGAAGGGCTGGATGCTGCCGCCCGGCCTGGCCTTCATCACCGTCAGCGAGGCCGCGCTCGAGCGCAGCAAGGAGAGCAGGTCACCGAAGTTCTACTTCGATTTCGTCCGCGAGAAGAACTACGAGGACAAGGGCCAGACGCTCACCACGCCGGCCGTCTCGATTCTCCAGGGCATGCGCGAGTCGCTGAAGATGATGCGCGAGGAGGGCCTGGAGAACGTGTTCCAGCGCCACGTCGACATCGCCCGCGGGGTGCGGGCGGCGGTCCAGGCGCTCGAGCTGCAGCTGCTCGCCGACCCGCGGTACTACTCCAACACCGTCACCGCGGTGCGGGCGCCGCACGACGATCCCGACCTGAACAAGCGCTTCACGTCGACGCTCCGCGACAAGTACAAGCTCGAGGTCGCGGGCGGGCAGGGCCAGCTGCAGGGGCGCATCTTCCGCATCGGGCACCTGGGCGACATCACGCGCGAGGACGCGCGGCAGATCGTGGCGCGCATCGAGAAGTGCCTGGTCGAGGTCGGGTACATCGACGCCCCTGTCGGCGCCGTCGAGGCGCTCGACGCGGCGATGGCCGAATCCGCCGCGGCGCCCGCCTGACGGCGGCGCCCCGATGACCGCGGCCACCGGGGGCGGACGACCGCGCGTCCTGGTCTGCGACCCCATCGCCGACGACGGGGTCGAGCTGCTGCGCCAGGCCGCCGATGTCGACGTCCACACCGGCCAGACGCCGGACGAGCTGCTCGCGCGAATCGGTGACTACGACGCGCTGGTGGTGCGCAGCGAGACCAAGGTCAACGCCGAGCAGCTGGCCGCCGCGCGGCGGCTTCGCGTCATCGGCCGCGCCGGCGTCGGCGTCGACAACATCGATGTCGCCGCGGCGACGCAGCACGGCGTCCTCGTCGTCAACGCGCCCACGGGCAACACCATCGCGGCGGCGGAGCACACCATCGCGATGATGCTCGCGCTGGCGCGCCACATCCCCCAGGCGAACCGCTCGCTGCTGGAAGGGAAGTGGGACCGCAAGTCCTTCCTCGGCTTCGAGGTGCGCGGGAAGGTGCTGGGCGTGATCGGCCTCGGCGCCATCGGTGGCGAGGTGGCGAAGCGCGCGCAGGGCCTGGAGATGGACGTCGTCGCGTACGACCCCGTCGTCAGCCGGGAGCGCGCGGAGCTGATCAACGTCGAGCTCCTCGACGACGTCGACGACCTGTGCGCGCGCGCCGATGTCATCACCGTCCACGTGCCGCTCATCCCCGCGACGCGGCACCTGTTCAACGCCGAGCGGCTGGCGAAATGCAAGCCGGGGGTGCGAGTCCTCAACGTCGCGCGCGGCGGCATCTACGACGAGGTGGCCCTGCTCGCGGCACTCGAGTCGGGCGCCGTCGCCGGCGCGGCGCTGGACGTGTTCGAGCAGGAGCCGCCGGGCGACTCGGCGCTGGTGCGGCACCCACGCGTGGTGGCGACGCCGCACCTCGGTGCCTCCACCGAGGAGGCCCAGCTGGGCGTGGCGAGCGACGTGGCCGAGCAGATCGCCGCGATCCTCGGCGGCGCGCCCGCGCGCTGGGCGGTGAACGCGCCCGCCGTGATGCCGGAGGAGATGCAGGCGATCAAGCCCTACCTGGCGCTGGCCGAGAAGCTCGGCAGCCTCTACGCCCAGGCCGGCCACGGCGGGGCGCGCCTGCTCGAGCTGGAGTACACCGGCGAGCTGTCCCGCCACGACGTGTCGTACCTCACCGCCGAGGTGATCAAGGGCATGCTGGCCCCGTTCACCGAGGAGCGCATCAACGTGGTCAACGCCCGCGTCGTCGCGGAGCGGCGCGGCATCGAGGTGGTGGAGCAGCGCCACTCGAGCGGCGCGCACCGCGTGTCCGAGTACCCCGACCTTCTCACCGTCCGCGCCAGCGGCGCCGGAGAGACCTTCACCGCGGCGGCGACGGTGCTGCCCCAGGGACCGCGCATCGTGCGCCTCAACGGCTTCGTGATCGACCTCACTCCGGAAGGGCGCTTCCTGCTGACGTACCACGACGACCGGCCGGGCGTCATCGGGCGCGTCGGCACGATCCTGGGGGAGGCGGGCATCAACATCGCGTCCCTCCACCTGGGCCGCGACACGCCGCGCGGCCGCGCCGTGATGATCGTGCAGGTGGACGAGGCCGTGGCCGACGACGTCACCCAGCGGCTGCGGGCCGTCGAAGGGATGACCGAGCTTCGCTACGTGGAGCTCTGATGGGTTGCCCGGCCGGGGCGCTGCTTGGCTGACGTCCGCCCGTTCCGCGGCGTCACGTACGACCCGTCGCGGGTATCCCTGGACCGGGTCCTCTGCCCCCCGTACGACGTCATCAGCCCCCACCAGCAGGAGGCGTACTACGCCCGCGACGAGCGCAACGCCGTCCGCGTCGTGCTCAACCGGGCGGCCGGCGAGGAGCGCTACTCGGACGCGGCGCGCGCCCTGCAGGCGTGGCTCGACGACGGCAGCCTGAAGCGCCCGGGGGAACCCGCGCTCTACGTCCACCGCCACACCTTCACCGCGCCGGACGGCCGCCGCCTCGCCCGCGCCGGCATCCTCGCAGCGGTGCGCCTCGAGCCGTGGGCGGCCGGCGTCGTGAAGCCGCACGAGCACACCATGCCGGGGCCGAAGCTCGACCGTCTGCAGCTGCTTCGCGCCACGCACACCGACACAGAGCCGATCTGGCTGTTCCACCCTGACCCGGAGGACCGCGTCGCGATGGCGCTGGCCGACCTCACCGCGCTCCACGCCGCGGACCTCGACGCCGAGTTCGCCCCGGCCGACGGCCCCGAGGCCGGGCCGACCGAGCGCCACGAGCTCTGGCGCGTCGACGGGGCGGACTGGCTCCAGGTTCTGACCCCTGTCCTCGCGACGCTGCCCCTCTACATCGCCGACGGCCACCACCGGTACGAGACCGCGCTGACCTATGCCGAGGAGTCCGGTGGCCCGCGCGACGCGGCGACCCGGTTCAAGCTCGTGCTGCTCACCGCGATGCGTGACCCCGGCCTCCTCGTGCTGCCCACGCACCGCCTGCTCCGCCTCCCGCCCGGGGAGAGCCTCGGGCGCCTGCTCGCCGACCTCAGGGTTGCCGGGTGGCGTACTGAGCAGCCGCGCCAGCTCGCCGACCTGCTCGCCCGGCTGGCCGAGCCCGCCGCTCCCGGGCAGGTGGGATTCGGCCTCTTCGCGGAGCGCCGGTACAGCTACCTCGAGGGGCCCGCGACGACGAACGCGGCCTCCATCCCCCTGGCTCCGGTCATGGAGGCGCTCGACGTCGCCGTCATCCACCAGCGGGTCCTGGCGCCGTGCCTGGGCGTGACCGCCGAGCGGCTCGCCGCGGGCGACACGGTCCAGTACTCGCGCGACCCCGCCGAGGTGCGGCGCCGCGTCGCGGCGGGAGAGTTCGACGCCGGCATCTTCCTGCGAGCGCCAACGCTGCGCCAGATCCGCGATGTCGCCGACGCCGGCGAGAGCATGCCCCAGAAGTCGACCTACTTCTGGCCCAAGCCCGCCAGCGGCCTGATGTTCATGCCCCAGCCCCCGGGCGAACCCCTGTAGCGTTTTGCCGTCACGGGCGGCTGGGTACAATACGCGCCGCAATGCCCACGTACGGCTACCGCTGCGAGAAGAACGGCCACGAGTTCGAGGTCTTCCAGGCGATCACTGACGAGCCCCTGCAGCGGTGCCCCACCTGTCGCTCGAAGGTGCGCCGCATCTTCTACCCGGTGGGCATCGTTTTCAAAGGCGAAGGCTTCTACGCCACGGACAGCCGCAAGAAGTCCAGCGCGGGAAGCACCGCCCCCGCCGAGAAACCAGCCGAGAAGTCGGAGACCAAGGCCACCGCGGCCAAGCCCGAATCGAAGCCCGCAAAGTCCAAGGGAAGCGATTCGAAGTAGGTCGCGCCGGCCGTCACGGGAATGTCGCGCCCGGGTTGGCGGTTCTAATCGGTATACCTGCTAGATTTCACCGAAAGTAGCCACTCGCGCTGGGAGAGCAACATGCCGGAGATCGTTCACCTTTCCGACCAGAACTTCGACGCCGAGGTCCTGAAGGCTGACACGCCCGTCCTCGTGGATTTCTGGGCCGAGTGGTGCGCGCCGTGCCGCATGGTCGCCCCGGTGGTGGAGGCGCTCAACGAGGAGTACAACGGCGCGGTCAAGGTGGCCAAGCTGGACGTCGACTCGGCGCCCGTCATCTCGGCGCAGTACGGCGTCCTCAGCATCCCGACCCTCATCCTCTTCAGCGGCGGCAAGCCGGTGCAGCGCATGGTCGGGTTCCAGCCGAAGCCTTCGCTCAAGGCGAAGGTCGACGCCGCCCTCCAGACCGTAGCCTAGGCCTTGTCGTCCTCCCCCGGAACGGGGGAGGGTTGGTTGGGGGGCAGCAGCCGCGCTCAAGCCACTATCCTCGTGCGCGGGGGTGCATGGGGTCAGGTGGCCTCCCTCGTCTTCAAAACGAGTGGGCGGCGCGTCAACGTGTCGCCGGTCGGATCGTTCCCGACGCGCTCCCGCCAGCCGCGCTCTGACGGTTAGCCGGCCGCCTCTGCGCGCGCCCGGCGCCTCCGCCAGAGGCCGGCGGCCAGGGCGGCCGGGACGGCCAGGGCCAGCAGCGCGGGCACGCCTGCGACCCCGTCCGGCACCGTCGTGGCGGGCGCGAAGAGGTCGGCCATCGCCGCCGAGTTCGCGGCGTTGTTCAGGTGTTCGCTGATGCCGAAGCTGTCCTCGAGGGTCCGCAGCAGGGACGCGTGGTCATAGGCGGTGTGCACCGTCTGACCCGCGTTCACCCCGGGGCCGAGGGCGATCAGCCCGACGCGCCCGCCGAAGCCCTGCTGCCCCCCGGGGCCGCCGTGGCAGCAGCCGCTGTCGTCACCCGTTGGGCTGCCCTCGTCGAATGTGACGATTACGAGGCCGTCGTGCGCCGACGCGTAGTCCAGCACCGCGGGCAGCTGGGCACTCAGCCAGGCGTCGGCCGACACGAGCCCCCCGGGACCGCCACCAGAGCACGGGCTGTCATGGCCGTCGTGGCATGTGTCAGGGGTGATGAAGCTGAAGCCCGGTACCGTGTCCGCCGCGATGTCGCCCGCCAGCTCCGTGAAGGGCCGCTCGTGGGCGGCGCAGCGGGCGGGGTTGCCGATGACGTCGGAGAAGTAGAGGAACGGGTTGTGCCGGTCGGCGTAGTCAGGCCCCGCGCCATTCCCGGCCGGCGTGCCCCCGTTGCCCTGGTAGCGATCCGGCTGCGGGCTCGTCGGGTCGTACGTGTCATGCACGCAGGGCTGCGTGGTGCCGTCGGCGTACTCCTTCCAGGTCACGGCGGCCGCGTCGAGCTGGTCGCCCAGGTGGCGGCCGCCGGCAATCGCGTCCTGCGGCTGCACGCACTCCCACAGGCTGACCGCGGCGCAGTCGGAGTAGGTCGCCGGGTTGCCGGACTGGCCGCTCACCATGGCGATGTAGTTGTCGAGGCTGACGTGCCCCGTGCCGTAGTACTGGTCCGCGAAGGCACCCGTTTGCGCCAGCTGGTTGAGGTACTTGGCCGGGGACTGCGGCCCGAACGTCGTCGCGAAGCTCTCGTTCTCCTCGATGACGACGAAAACGTGCTGGTACGCGGGGATGCCTTCGAGGCCGGTGCGGTCCGCCCGCGCCACCACCGGCGCCACCGCGCCGGCCGCCGCCAGCGCCAGCCCCGAGGCCGCCACCACAAGCTGAAGTCTCCCGCTCACCACCCTTCCTTCCCGGCTGGAGTCTATCCAGCCGCCGAAGAAGCAGTGGCGAAGGGCTGGTTAAGCCATGAGAAACGGCACCCTTCGCCCGGGGAATGCTGGGGGGCTCGACCGGCCCCCCAGCACCCCCTCCCCGAGCCGATCCAGCCAGCGCACGGCGCCCCGGTACTCCTTGACGTCGGCATCGAAGTCGAGCTTGAGCTCCCTGCGGACGCCGCTCTCCAACGCCTGGCCCGGTTTCGTGCGGAGCCAGAGCCCCATGCCGAGGCCGACCACCGCCCCCGCGATCGTCCCGGCCACCGGCAGGGCCGACCCGGCCTCCGCGCCGACGGCGCCGTCGGCGAGGACCGGCGCCGCGACCTCCGCGTCGGTCGCCACCGTGCCCAGGACCCATTCGCCCACCTGCGCGCCACCCCCGTCCACGACCCAGCCGACGGCCCCGGTGACGCCCCGCGAGACTCCTGCCAGCCCGACGTCCTCCACGACCCCGCCAACGAAGTCGGTGCTCAGGTAGCCCGGACGGCGCCGGGGGCCGAGTGGCGAGAAGTCGTACAGGTCCCCCGCCGTGGCCAGCAGCAGCTGGACGGGACCGAGGAACGGAATGACGGGCGTGAGCACCCGGTCGGGGCGGACGACCCGCACCACCTTCAACAGCGTCAGTAGCTCACTGCCCACGAGCGGGCCGGCCCAGCGCAGCGTCGACACCACCGTCTTGCAGACGTCGAACCGGCTGACGGCGTCCGCCGCCTCCAGGACCGTGGTGAGCGCGGCCTGCGCGGCGGCCTCGGCCTCGAGCTCCGCGGCCAGCCGCAGCAGGCGCGCGGCCGCCCACCCCAGCTCGACGTCGACGCGCACGGCGTCGGCGCCGGGCAGCAACGGGAGGTCCCTGCCCAGGCGCGCCGCGTAGGCCGTGTAGGCGGCGCCGACCTCCGCCATCTGGCACGCGGTGCGGCGCAGCTCGACGGGGTCGACCAGGACCATCACGCGTCGTATCCCAGGCCGCACAGCGGCGCCCGGTGCTGGTCGGCTTCGACGCGCTCCGCGACGCGGTCGAGCAGCCAGGCGGCGTGCCGGACATCCTCGGCGACTCGCAGCGCCTCCTGCCGCCGCCGCTTCATGGCGGCCCGGAACGCGTCGGCGCGGGGCCCGGCGTACGGCGTCAGGTCGACCCGGCGGTCCAGCGCGGTGGCGACCTCGCCGATGAGGCCGGCGGTTGCCCTCAGCCGGCGCGCCTCGCCCCGGATCGCCCCGGGGTCCCCCTCGAGCGCCGGCTCCAGCCCGATGATCTCCATCTCGGCTCGAGCGTAGGCCCGGGCCGCGGACGCGGGGCGGACAGACCGATGCGGGGCGGGGCCGATTGCCCTAGGCGGCCGCCTCGGTGCCCCGCCGGCTGGCCTCCGCGCCGCGCGTGAGTGAGAGCGGCACGGCGACCAGGCTCACGGCCGCCAGCACCCAGAGCGCGGCCTGCATCCCCGTCACGAAGGGTTGCACCTGGGCGTCAGCGAGGCCGCTCGTCACGCCGGAGAAGATCCTGAGCATCACCGTCCGCGGCATGCTCGAGGTGACGATGGCCAGCACGAACGCGATCGAAACCATGCTGCCCATGAAAGCCACCAGCATGCGGATGCCGGACGCCACGCCCCTCTCCGCCGGCCGCACCGCGGCCATGATCGAGCTCGCGTTCGGTGAGTTGAACAGCCCGCCGCCGACGCCGACCAGCGCCATCCAGAACGCCAGCAGCGGGTACGTGCTGTGGATGCCGACGGTCGCCGCCATGCCGGCGAGGCCGATGCCCGTCAGCAGGAGCCCGCTGCTGGCCGGGAGGCGCGAGCCGAGGTGGTCGCTGATCCAGCCCGACGGCGCCGAGACGAGGAACATAGTCAGCGCCAGCGGCATCACCAGGACCCCGGCCGTGACCGGGTCCTTCTGCTGGGGGCCCTGGAAGTAGAAGATCAGCAGGAACAGGAAGCCCATCCGGGCCGTGCCGTTGACCAGCTGCGCAACGTTGGCGACGGTGAACAGGCGGTTGCGGAAGAGGCCGAAGTCGAGCAGCGGCTCGGCGCGGTGCAGCTCGAGCACCACGAACGCCGGAGCGCCCGCCACGAACGCGATGATGCCGGCGACGACCAGGGGCTGGCTCCAGCCCTCGATCCCGCCCATCGTCAGCGCGATCAGCAGCCCTGTGGTCGCGACCAGGAAGAGCAGGTTGCCGGCGACGTCCAGGCGCTGCCGTCGCGTCGAGGCGTTCAGCTCACGCAGCACCGCGATCGACACGTACGTGCCGACCAGGCCGAGCGGCACGTTGAACCAGAAGACCCACTGCCAGCCGAACTGCGTCAGCCAGCCGCCGAGGACCGGCCCCACGGCCGCCCCGACGCCCACCACCATCGCGTTGATCCCGAGCGCGACGCCCAGCTCGCGCCGCGGGAAGGCATCGGTCACGATCGCTCCGCTGTTGGCCACCATCAGCGCCCCGCCCACGCCCGCGACCGCGCGCAGCGCGATTAGCAGCCAGGTCGACGAGGCGAAGCCCGCGGCCAGCGCCATCGCCGTGAAGAGCGCGAAGCCCGCCGTGTACAGGCGCTTTCGGCCCCACATGTCGCCGAGCCGCCCCACGGTGAGCACCGCCGCGGTCTGCGCCAGCATGTACGCGAGCAGGACCCAGACCACGTCGAGGAGGCCGGCGTGCAGGCTGCGCACCATGGCCGGCAGCGCGATCACGAGCGTGCTCATGTTCAGCGCCGCGAGCAGCGCCCCGACGCTGGTTACGCCCAGGGCCCACCAGCGATACGTGGACGCCGTCTCCGCCGGTTGGGCGCGCGCTGCGACACTCGTCGCCTCCACGCGACGATCCTACCGAGCCTGCTGCGCGCGGGTCGCGCGAACCTTCACGGGAGGTGGATCGCCCACGTGGATCTCCGCCTCCGCCGGCCGCTTGCCGACGCTCCAGCCCCGCCGCTCCATCGCCTCCGCGAACCTCACCGCGTCGCGCAGCGCGCAGGCCTTCGGGTCGTTGTTGAAGTACGCGTAGACGCGGTCGCGCGGGCTCCACGTCGCCGCGACCCGGTCGGCCCACTCTTCGAGCTCTGCACGCCGGTAGCACGGCGAGGGGCGGCCGCGCCCGGAGTGGAAGCGGAGGTAGCCCCACCCGGCCGTGCGCCACGGCGGCGACACCGGCCCGCCGGCGTCGGGCAGCACGAGCGCGGCGCGGCGCCGCTCCAGCACGCGGCGGACCTCGTCGCTGAACCACGTTTCGTGGCGGAACTCGACGGCCACCTCCACGTCGCGCGGGATGGCCGCGAGCGCTGCGTCGAGGCGCGCGGCGTCGGCCGGCAGCGTCGGTGGCAGCTGCAGGAGCAGCGGCCCGAGCTTGTCCCCGAGCAGGCGCGCGCGCTCGAGGATGAGCGCGAGCGACGCCTCGACGTCGACGAGCTTCTTGATGTGCGACACGAAGCGGCTTACCTTGACCGCGAAGCAGAACCCGGCGGGCGTCCGCTCACGCCAGGCCGCGAACGACTCCGGTTTCGGCAGCATGTAGAAGGAGTTGTTCAGCTCCACGGTGTCGAATCGCGCGGCGAAGAACTCCAGCCACTCCCTCTGCGGCACGCCCTTCGGGTAGAAGGTCTCGCGCCAGTGGCGGTACTGCCAGCCGGAGGTGCCGAGGTGGAGGGGCATCAAGGGATCGTAGACTCGTGGTGATGGCGGTCACGGGCAAGCCGCGGACCCAGAAACCCGACTGGCAGCGGAGCATCGACGAGCAGGTCGCGACGCTGACCGCGCACAAGCGGGAATGGGCCGAGACCTCGATCCCGCGCCGGGTCGCCTACCTGCTCGAGATCCGCGGCCGCGTCCACGCGGTGGCCGAGCGCTGGGTCGACGCGGGGTGCCGGGCCAAGGGAATCGACCCCGCGTCCCCGACGGCGGCCGAGGAGTGGCTGGCCGGCCCGTGGGCGCTGCTGTACGGAATCAACTGCTACGTCGAGACCCTGCGCCAGGTCGAGCGCCATGGCACGACCCGTCCTCCCGGCAAGGTGCGCACGCGACGTGACGGCCAGGTCGTCGCGGAGGTGTTCCCCGCGGACGTCTTCAACCGGCTCCTCTTCAACGGCGTGCGGGGCGAGGTGTGGATGCAGCCCGGGATCACGGCCGCGGGACTGACGAAGCAGATGGCGGCGGCGTACAAGCAGCCGCGGCCCGCGGGCGCGGTCGCGCTCGTGCTGGGCGCCGGGAACGTCGCCAGCATCGCCCCCATGGACGTCCTCCACAAGCTGCTGACCGAGCACAGCGTCGTTTTGCTGAAGATGAACCCCGTCAACGACTACCTCGGGCCCCTCTTCGAGGAGGCGTTCAAGCCGCTCATCGACGCGGGTTTCGTGGCGATGGCCTACGGCGGCGCGGACGTGGGCGCGCACCTGGCCGAGCACCCCGGGGTCGAGGAGATCCACATGACGGGCAGCGCCCGCACCCACGACGCGATCGTCTTCGGCACGGGGCCCGAGGGTGAGGCACGCAGGGCGGCGAACCAGCCGGTGAACGTACGCCGCATGAGCAGCGAGCTGGGCAATGTGACGCCACTCATCGTCGTGCCCGGCTCGTGGGACAGGAAGGACGTCAGGTTCCAGGCCGAGAACATCGTCAGCACCAAGGTCAACAACTCGGGCCACAACTGCATCGGCACGCAGGTGCTGGTGCTCCCGGCCGAGTGGGAGCTCACCCAGGCGCTGCTGGCCGAGGTGGAGCGCCTTCTCGAGTCGCAGCCGCGCGCGGCCTACTACCCGGGCGCGGCGGACCGCGTCGCCACGATGGCCGGCCACGCGCGGGCGACCGCCCTCACCCCGGCGGGCGCCGGCGCGCCGCACCACGTCGTGGTCAAGGCCCTCGACCCGGCGAACCAGGCGGAGGCGTGCTTCCGCGACGAGTCCTTCGCCAGCGTCCTCGCCGTGACCGAGCTGCCCGGGGCGGACCCTGGCGACTTCCTGCGGACGGCCGTGAAGTTCTGCAACGAGACCCTCTGGGGCACCCTGGGCGCGTCGGTGCTGGTCGATCCCAAGACGCGCAAGGCCCTCGGCACCGCGTTCGATGACGCCCTCGCCGACCTTCGCTACGGCTCCATCGGGGTCAACATCTGGTCTGGCATCGGCTTCGCCCTGGCGCCCACCACGTGGGGCGCCTTCCCGGGACATGCCCTCAACGACGTGCAGAGCGGCATCGGCTGGGTGCACAACACGTACCTCTTCGACCGCCCGCAGAAGAGCGTCGTCTACGGGCCCTTCGCCGAGTTCCCCCGCAGCGTGACCAAGGGTGAGACCTCGACAGCCCCAAAGCCGCCCTGGTTCGTCACCAACCGGGCCTCGCGCGAGGTCGCGCGGCGGCTCGTGGACTTCGAGGCGGACCGCAGCTGGAAGCACATCCCGGGGCTGGTCCTGGCGGCGCTCAGGAGCTAGGGTCCGCGGCCGCCTCGCCGGGCGGCCGATAAGATGTCGCGGTTCGCAGCGGGCACCGCGTGGGGAGGCTTGTGTTGACCAAGGACATCTTCGACCTGACTGGGCGCGTCGCCCTCGTGACCGGCGGCAGCCGCGGCATCGGCCGCTCCATCGCCGAGGAGTTCGCGCGCCGCGGCGCGAAGGTCGTGATCACGGCCCGCAAACAGGAGGAGCTCGACGAGGCCGCGAAGGCGATCACCGATGAAGGTGGCAACGTCCTCGCCATCGCGAGCCACGCCGCCCGCGACGACGACGTCGACACCATGCTCGGCCAGGTGATGGACGCGCATGGCCGCATCGATATCCTCGTCAACAACGCGGCGACCAACGTGGCCTTTGCTCCGCTCAAGGACATGGACCCCGCGGCCTGGGACAAGACGCTCGGGCTCAACCTGCGCGCCCCGTTCCTGCTCAGCCAGAAGGCCGTGAAGCTGTCGATGGAGGCGAACGGGGGCAACATCATCAACATCTGCTCCGTCGCGGCGTTCCGCGCGGACCCGATGATGGGGGCCTACTCCGTCTCGAAGGCGGGGCTCGTGATGCTGACGAAGGTGCTCGCGCGCGAGCTCGGCATCTACAACATCCGGGTCAACGGCATCGCTCCCGCGATCATCAAAACGAAGTTCTCGAAGGTCCTCTACGAGACCGACGACATCCGTCAGCGCGCGGAGGCCGACGCCGCCCTGCACCGCGTCGGCGAGTGGAACGAGGTGGCGGGGACCGCTGTCTACCTCGCCAGCGAGGCGTCGAGCTACGTCACCGGCACGATCGTGACCATCGACGGGGGCACGCTGGCCTGAGCAAGAAGAGCCGGCGCAAGGCCGCCGCGGCCCGCGCCGGCGCGCCCCCCGCACCCGCTGCCGGCGCCTCGCGGCGGGGCCTGCCCGGCTGGGCCGTCGGCGCCGCCTCGCTGCTCGGGATATTCCTCGTGGGCGTCGGCCTGACGGTGGTGGTCACGAAGCTGTCGAGCCCCGGCCCGGCACCTTCGCCGCCGCCCGGGGTCGTCTACCCCTCGCCCGGCGACACCTCCAGCGGCGGCCAGGGACAGACCGTCGACGGGATCCAGTGCAACGCCGGCGAGATGCTCAACTTCCACGTGCACGCCCACCTCACCATCCTCAGAAACGGGAAGCAGGTCCTCGTGCCTCCCTACATCGGCATCGTCGATAACACCTGCCTCTACTGGCTCCACACCCACGACGACTCCGGGATCATCCACATGGAGGCGCCCACCGAGCGGACGTTCAACCTGAGGCAGCTCTTCGACATCTGGGGCTACCCGCTGAGCGCCACCGGCGTCGCCACCTACGACGTCCCGAACGGCGACCTCACCGTCTTCGTCGACGGCAAGCAGTGGACCGGGGACCCCTACGACATCGAGCTGGTGTCTCACACCCAGGTCGTCATCGAGCTGGGCACGGTGGTGCCGCCGCCGCCCTACGTGTTCCCCGCGGGAGACTGACGGGCGCGTCTGCCTAAGATTGCCCGGTAAACATGACGGCTCGTTCACTTGAGCCGAGCACGCCCCGCGGCGAGGCGACCAGGCAGCGCGTCCTGGAGGCCGCGGAGCGGGTCTTCGGCGAAAAGGGCTACTACGGCGCCAGCGTCACCGAGATCACGCGCGCCGCCGGCGTGGCCCAGGGCACCTTCTACCTGTACTTCCGGGGGAAGAAGGAGATCTTCCTCGACCTCGTCGACGCCATCGGGCAGCGGGTGCTCTCCTCGACGCTGCGCGCCAGCCGGTCGGGCAGTGGCTTCGTCCAGGCGCAGCGGGACGGTTTCGGCGCGTTCTTCGACCTCGCGGGCGAGTACCGGCACATCTACCGGATCATCCAGGAGTGCGACCGGGTTGACCCGCTCACGTTCAGGCGCTTCTACCAGACGCTGGCCGACGGCTACGCCAAGACCGCCGCGGACGCGATGGAGCGCGGCGAGATCGAGCGGAGCGACCCCGAGGTCGTCGCCTTCGCCCTGCTCGGGGTCGGGCACTTCGTGGCGATGCGCTACCTCCTCTGGGGCGAGGCGATGCCGGACGGGGCGGGCGAGGCGGCGATCGCCTTCGTGCAGGCGGGACTCAGGCCGACCGGGCGCTGATCCGGGCTTGCGCCCCGGCGGAAGTGTGATATTCTAACTATCACTTTCAGTTCTATCTGAACTGGAGCTTTAATCTCGTGCTCTAAGAGACGGAGGTTCACCTTTTGACCTGGTTGCTGATCTTGCTGGTAATCCTCCTCCTGCTGGCCGTGGCCGGCGGGGGTGGCTACGTGTACCGCACGTACTACGGCCCGGGCGGAGGCGTGGTCGAAGAGGGTGGGGGCGGTGGCGGCGGCGCCGCCGTGGCCGTGCTGATCCTCGTGATCATCGTGATCCTGATCCTGATCTACGGCGTCGGCGGTCTGCACTGGTTCTCAGGCAACACCAACGTCAACATCAACGCGGGCTCGTAGCTGAGCCCCGGTTGGAGGCCCGGCAGGGGCATGTCCCCGTGCCGGGCCTGCTGCCTCCTCCAAGGTAGGTAGGCGTTGGCCCAGGGGGTCCTCACCGAGTCAGGAGCCGGCCTGCGCGGCGCGACCGCCAGCGCCGTCCTCGCGAGCCCCCTGGCGCGCGCCGCGGCGCTCGGAGCCGTCGGGTTCGCGACCCGGCTGCCGCTGCGCGGGGTCTACCTCTTCAACTGGGACGCCCTCCAGTTCGCGCTGGGGATGCAGCATTTCGTGCTCGCGGCCCACCGCCCGCATCCCCCCGGCTACATCGGCTACATCTGGCTCGGGCGCGTCCTGACCCCGCTGGCCGGGGGCGACGTGCAGGCCGCCATGTCCCTCCTTAGCACCGTGGCCGCGGGGCTGACCGTCGCGGCGGCATATCTCGCCGGGCGCCGCCTGGCGGGCGAGTTCGCCGGCGTGGCGGCCGCCGTGGTCACCCTGACGAGCCCGCTCTTCTGGTTCTACGGCGAGACCGCCCTCACCTACGGGCTCGAACCGCTCCTCTCGCTGGCCGGCTTCTGGCTCGCGCTGCGGGCCCGGCGCGGCACGCGGCTGGACGTCGCCGCCGCCGGCCTGGGGGTCGGGCTGATGGGGGCCATCCGGCCCAGCTGCGAGCTGTTCCTGGTGCCGGTCCTGGCCGTCGCCACGCTGCGTCGCACCCCGGCGTGGCGGATGCGCCGCCCCGATGCCGCGCTGCTCGCCGCCGGCCTGGCGGCCGGGACCGCCGCCTGGCTGCTGCCGCTGCTGGCGTGGAGCGGTGGCCCCATCGCCTACCTCGAGGCCGGCCTCCAGCTGGGCAAACGCGTCTCGGGCGGGTCGGCGCTGTGGAGCGCCGGGCTCGGCGGCCTGGCCCTCAACCTGCAGGGCGTCCTCGACGGCCTGTTGCTCAGCGCGGGGCCGCTCCTGGCGGTGGCGCTTGCCTGGGGGGCCGCCGGCATCTTGAGCCGGCGACCTGGCGGGGCGCCGGCACCCCCCGGCCGCCGCGAGCATCTCCTGCTCGGGAGCGCCTGGGTGGCGCCGGCCCTCGCGACCTTCACCTTCGTCCACATCGGCCAGCTCGCCTACGTCCTCTACGCGCTCCCCGCCATCGCCCTCCTGGCGGGCCCCGTGCTGCTGAGGTTCGCCGCCGTCGTGCGGCCGGGCGCGGGCGCGCGGCCGCTGGCGGCGTACCTGCTGGCCGGGGGAGCGCTGGCCAGCCTGGCGATGTTCCTCACGCCGATGACCAACCTCGCGGCCGAGATCCACCAGCGCGACAGCCGGGTCGCCACCCTCCGCGCCGAGGTGGCCCGGCATCCCGCGGCGTCGACGCTCCTGCTCACCGACCCCGAGGGCCCCGGCTCCTACCGCACCGCGCAGTACTACCTGCCCGAGTACGCCGCGGTGGCGGTCGGGCGGGACGCCCGCGGCCGGGCAGGCGAGATGTTCGCGGACCACGGTGGCGCCCCCGAGTACAGCCTCGCCCGCTTCGACCGCGCCGGGCCGCTGCGGCTCCCGCCCGCCCGCGTGGCCCTCGTGCTGGACGCCACCACGCTCGACGTCCTGGTCGACGCGTGGCGCCTGACCCCGATCCCGCTGGGCGACGACCTGCACGGCCGCGTGTACTCGTTCCCCATCGACTGGCGCGACCCCCCGCTGGCCCACGGCCCGTACCTCTACGCGCGGGCCAGTGACTGCGCCGTGTGCGCCCCGGCCGCCTCGCGCGGGGACGGCCTCGACCGGCCGCGCGGAGCCAGGTGACCGGCCCCGGCAGGCCGCGAACTTAGAATCGACACGTGCCCGGCCCACTCGCGCTCTTCCCGCTGCGCACCGTGCTCTTCCCGCACATGCCGCTGTCGCTCCACGTGTTCGAGGAGCGCTACCGGACGATGCTGAAGGACTGCCTTGACGCTGGGACCTCGTTCGGCGTGGTCGCCATCCGCGAAGGCGCGGAGGTAGGCGGCGCGGCCGTCCCCTACAGGGTGGGCACCCTGGCGAGGATCCTGCACGTGGAGCGCCTCGACGACGGCCGCATGAACCTGCTGATCACGGGCGCGAGCCGCTTCCGGATCACGAGGCTCGAGGACACGGCGCCGTACCTCCAGGCCCGCATCGAATACCTCCAGGAGCCTGCCGACGAGCCGCCGGCGCGGGTGCGCTCCGAGCTCGTCAACGCCTTCACCAACTACCTGCGCGGCGTCCAGGAGATGTCAGCCACGTCGGCCGAGCTGCCCCGGCAGCTGCCCGACGAGATGGAGACCCTCTCCTACCTGGTGGCCGCCGCGATCGAGGGCAGCATCGCCTCGCGCCAGCAGCTCCTCGAGGCCGCGACGCTCTCCGAGCGTGTCGAGCTGCAGGTCGCGGCGCTGAGGCGCGAGGCCGACCTGATCCGCCGCCGCGTGCTCCGCACCACGCCGACCGCGGGCAGCTTCTCGCGGAACTGACCGGGCCCTAGCTCCACCTCAGGTCGGGCTCGCCCTTCCGCCCGCGGCCTCGGTCCCGCGCCTTCTGCGAGCGGCGCGGCTCGTTCCCGGCCGCGGCTTCCGGCGGGGACTCGGTGGCTGCCTCGGGGCTGGCTCGGCGCGGCCGTGGCGGCTGTGGCCTCAGCGGTTCGCCGCCAGGGGGGCCGTCCGCCGGCCGTGCCGCCGCCGGGGGCTGGGTGGCGCCGCCCGCGGGCCGGCGGCCCGGGCGCTGAGGGCGCAGGCCTGCGCCGGGCCCCGGCTGGACGCCCGCCTCGGAGGCGGCCGGCGGGGCCGGCGCGGAGCCAGGCGGAGGAGCCGGAATCGCGGCGGGGGGTGGCGCGGCCGGCGGGGGAATGCCCTCGGCGTCGGCACTGCGCGGCCGCCTCGCGCGCGGGGGTTGCGGCTTGATGACGCGTGGCGCGGGAGGCGGCGCGACCGGAGGCGCGACCGAGCCGGCGGCGGGCGGCGGGACGATGAAGAGAGGCGGTGGCTCAAGTGCCGGCTCGAGCGGCGCCGTCGGCGCCTCAGCGGCCGGCGATGGGGGCGGCGCGGCGACGCTGCGCGCGCGCTCCTCCACGTTGGCCGGGCGTGGCGGGGGGGCGGGGCGTGGGGTGCGCGCGGGCCGTGGGCCGGCGGGCATCAGCGCCCGGGCGAGGCGCGGGACATAGGGCGAGATGAAGCCCGCCACCAGGACCAGGGCGGCCGCCACGAAGAGCGGCAGCGGGCTCAGCTTGCCCGAGGCCTGCCGGAGTGGCGGGTCGAGCTCGCCCCGGTGGTGAGCCCGAGTCGGCACGTCGCTGCCGGCGAGGGCGGTGTCGATCGTGAGGTGGGTGCTGAGCGCCCCCGCAGTGGCCGTCAGGACGTGCAGGCCGCGTTGGGTTGACAGCCGCAGGGTCGCTGTGGCGGTACCGGTGGCGTCGGTGGTCACCTGGGCCGGGTTGACGCTGGCGTCCGCGGCGGGCTTCTCGGTCAGGGCCAGCGTCACCGTCACCCCCGGCACGCCGTACTTGTTCCCGCCCTGCTGCCCGCTGACGACGATCGTGACGATGCTGCTCCCCCCGGGCTCCGGGTTGGAAGGATCGGCGGTGATGTCGACCCGGCCGGCCGGTACGATCGGCGGCGAGGGCTGCGTTCCGGGAGGGGTGGCGGAGGGCGGAGGTGGTGTGGGGTAGACGAACACCGGTGGCGGCACGAACGTGGGCGCCGGCGTCGGCGTGGGGCGTGGTGTTGCCGTCGGCGACGGCTTGGCGCTGGGGTGCGAGGTGGGCGTCGCCGTTGGCGACTTCGTGGGTGCGGAGCTGGGCAGGGGCGGCGACGCGACGCAGTTCGGCGGCAGGCACGGCGGGGTGGCCGTCGGTGACGGCGTCGGGCTCGTGGCCGGCGATGGCGCGGCGTTGGCCGCGCCGGACACGAGGACAAGGCTGAGAATCGAGCCCGCTCCGAGCGAAAGGCCGAGCGCCACCCGCCGCGGGCGCCAGCGGAACCGCACGATGCTGTCGATTATCGCAAGGCGGCCCATGGAGGGCCGGGTGGCGGGGCTAGCTCGAGAAGTCGATCACCAGCCGCGTCGGGTCCAGCAGGTAGCTGACCGCGTAGGTCTGCGGCTGCGCCGTGGTGAGCTTGAGACTGGCCCCCGGCCCCCCTTCCAGCGAGATGCCGGTCACCACCCCATTCGGCGTGAAGCCCTGGACGACAGCGGGATCGAGGGTGGCGCCCTGCACGGTGAGGTAGTACCCGTCCGGGCCGCGGCCCAGCTGGGCCGTGGGGGTGGCGCCGTTGCCGCCCGCCATGTCGAGGACCACCCGGAGCACCCCGGCGGAGGGGACGCCGCTGCGGATGCGCGTGACGGTGAAGCCGGTGCCGCCGGAGCCGCGCGTGATGATCCCGGTGAGAGAGGGCGCGGCCGCCGGGCTCGCGGCCGCCGAGGCCTTCGGCGCCGGTGAGCTTTTCGACTGGGGCGTCACCCCCGCCGTGGCCCGATGCGTGCTGGCCGCCGGCTTGTGGAACAGGGCGAACGCGCTCCCCGCGACCAGGACCACCGCCAGGAGGGCGACCGCGGCCGCCACGACCTCGCGCGGCACCGCCATCGGGCGGCGGGCGGGGCGCGGCGCCCTCTCGGGCTCGGCGGGGGCGTGCATGAAGTCGAGCTCCGCGCGCAGGCCCGACACCGCGGCGCCGGCTTCGTCTTCCTCGTCAAGGCGCGCGGCGGCGGCCAGCCGGTCGTCGTCTGTCGTGGGCGTGCCATCTGTCACCGGCGCGTCGGGACCGTCCGCCGGGGGCTGCGCCTCCGCCACCGGGAGCGGGGCGGAGCCGGTGCGTTCGAGCTCGGCCATCTCGGCCCAGAAGGCGCTCGTGCTGGGCTCGGTCTCGCTCTCGGCCTCGGGCTCAACCTCGGGGTCGAGCTCGGGCTCGGGCTCCGGCTCGGGTTCGGGCTCAGGCTCAACCTCGGCCTCGACCTCGACCTCGGCCTCGACCTCGGCCTCGGCCTCGGGCTCGGGCTCGGGCTCAGCCGCAACCTCGGCCTCCGCCTCGGGCTCGGCCTCGGCGGCCAGCTGCTCGTCGATGGCGCGGAGGCCGGCCGCGACGTCGGCGTCGTCCAGCTCAGTGGCCTCTAGCCACGGCGGGGTCGGCACCGGGCCGAGCTCCGGCTGCTCCGGCAGCTCCACGGGCTCCGCCGCGTCCTCCGCCCACGCGCCCGGCTCCTCGTCGACCTCGGGCGCCTGGAGGTTCTCGGCAAGTGGCTCCGCGAGAGGGGCCGGCGCCTCGAGGTCCGCGTAGGGCTCCTCCTCGGACGGCGGTTCGTCCGCCACCGGCGCGGCGGCCTCGACGGCGGCTTCCGCCGTCTCGCTCACCGCCTCGGGCTCGGTCCAGATCGGGGCGTAGGCCGGCGGCGCCGCGACCACGTCCTCAGGCGCCTCGGGTGCCTCGGGCTCGGACGTCAGCGTCTCGGCCGCCGCGACCCACTCCGCCTCGGCCTCCGGCTCCTCGACCTCCTCGACCGCGCGACCGGACTCGATAACCTCCAGGTGGCCGCGCGAGCCGCGCCGCTCCCGCGGCCCAGCCGGGGCTCCAGCCCCGTACACCTCGGCGGCTTCGAGCCCGGCGCGGTCGCCGAACTCGACCACCGCCGCCGAGAGCGCCCGGATGGGGACCGTGGCGCGGCCCAGCGACCCGACGCGGTCGCGCGCGATCATCAGGCCGTCCACCATCGCGCTGCACGTCGGGCAGCTGCGCAGGTGCTCTTCCAGCTCGACGTGCAGCTCGGGCACGAGCTCGCCGTCGATGTACGGCGTGAGCGCCCGCGGCTGGCACTTCTTGAGGGCCGTGGCCATCAGCGGGGTCTACCCCTCATCTCAGAACTTGATGTAGTCGTACGCCTGCTTGAAGGATTGGCGCGCGCGGTCCAGGTCGCGCGCCACGGAGCTGCGCCCGATGCCGGCCGCGCGCGCCACCTCGTCGTACGACAGCCCGCAGTAGTCATGCAGCAGCAGCACCACCTTGTCGCCGAACTCGAGCGTCGAAAGCGCGCGCTGGTTCGTGTCGCTCGCGAGCCCCTTCACATCGTCGTCCGTGAACTCGACCGCCGGCTCGGTCTCGCGGTGCAGCACCCGCGCGACGAGGCCGCGGCGGTGTCCCTTCTTCAGGAACTCGCGCGCGCGTGCCGTCGCGATGAGGTACATCAGCGCGCGCGGCTGGTTCGGCGTCTTGCCCTTGCGGTAGTAGCGCGCCAGCTCGGCGAACGTCTCCTCGGTGAGGCGGTGCGCCTCGGCTATGTCGCCGACGACACGGTGGACATAGCTGAGCACCTGGTTGAAGTGTTCGAGGAGGAGTCCCTCGAAAGTAGGTGCCGGTGGATCCATGGCCAATGCCATGCTGGCTTCATTCATTGCAGTGACGTGGAGAGGACGACAGGCTGATAGTAAACGATCTAAACGAGTTTGACGATGTCGTCCTCCTCGAACAATCCTTCGACATCGACCCCGAGACTTGCAAGTAGCGGACGCGGGATGCCGATATCGCCGAGGTAGAGGACGCCGACCAACGACCGCGCCTGCTCCATCAGGAGTCCTGACTTGGCCAGTCCGAGGGTGATCGTTGCGGTGGCGACCACGGCCTCGCCCTCGGCCCAGCCGGTCGCCGCGTCGAGGCCGGAAGGGACGTCGAGCGCCAGCACGGGCTGGCCCGCACGGTTCAGGGCCGCGATGATCTCCGCGATCGCCCCGCGTGGCGCCCCCGATGCCCCATACCCCAGCAGCGCGTCGATGTAGAGGTCGGCCGGCGTGAGCTCCCCGCTCCACGCCGAGGCCGGCACCCCGGCGGCGGTCGTCGCCTCCAGCTGGGCATCAGACGCGCCGCGCACCTGGTCGAGGTCGTACGAGGTGATGACGCTCACTTCGGCGCCCCACCCGGCGAGGCGGCGCGCCGCCACCAGCCCATCACCGCCGTTGTTACCCGGCCCTGCTAGGATGCTGACCGCTCGCCCGCCGAGCGGGGTGGCAAGCAGGTCGCGCGCGACCCGCGCGGCGCACAGGCCCGCCACCTCCATCAGCATCATCGTGCCGAGCCCGTAGTCCGCTTCCGCGAGGCGATCGACCTCGCGCATCTGGTCCGGGTGCAGGCCTTTCGTCCAGGAGGTGAGCATTTCCATGTCGACCAATGATGGGACGGCGATCGCGAAGGTGGTGGCGCGGGAGGTGCTCGATTCGCGAGGCAACCCGACCGTCGACGTGGCGGTGACGCTGGCCGGTGGCGCGCGGGGCGTGGCCAAGGTGCCGTCGGGCGCGTCGACAGGGACCCACGAGGCGGTGGAGCTGCGCGACGGCGACAAGCAGCGGTACGGCGGCAAGGGCGTGCTGCGCGCGGTCGAAAACGTCAACGGCGAGATCGCGAAGTCGGTGACCGGCATGGACGCGGCGGCGCAGGCGGCGCTCGACGCGCACCTCGTCGCGCTCGACGGCACGCCGAACAAGGGTCGCCTGGGAGCCAACGCCATCCTTGGCGTCTCGCTCGCCGCCGCGCGCGCGGCCGCGACCGCCGCGGGCAAGGAGCTGTACCAGCTGCTGGGCGACGGCGCCGGCAGCACGCTCCCCGTGCCGCTGCTCAACGTCATCAACGGCGGCGTCCACGCCGACAGCAACGTCGACTTCCAGGAGTTCATGCTGGTGCCCGCCGGCCTGCCGACGTTTGCCGAGGCGCTCCGCGCCGGGGCCGAGGTGTTCCACGCGCTGAAGGCCGAGATCAAGGCCGCGGGCCTGTCCACCGGGCAGGGCGACGAGGGTGGCTTCGCCCCCAACCTCAAGTCGAACCGCGAGGCGGTGGAGCTGCTGCTGGGCGCGATCGAGAAGGCGGGCTACCGGCCCGGCGACGACGTCGCCATCGCGCTCGACCCGGCGACCAGCGAGCTGTACCGCGACGGCGCCTACCACCTCACCGGCGAGAGCCGCGTGCTCAGCAGCGAAGAGATGGTGGCGCTGTGGACCGAGTGGGCCGACGCCTACCCGATCGTGTCCATCGAGGACGGCCTCGCGGAAGACGACTGGGAGGGCTGGAAGCTACTGACCGACGCGCTCGGCGGGCGGGTGCAGCTCGTCGGCGACGACCTCTTCGTCACCAACCCCGAGCGCCTGCGACGCGGCATCGACGCCGGCGTGGCCAACTCCATCCTCGTCAAGGTCAACCAGATCGGAACGCTGACGGAGACGCTCGACGCCGTGCACATCGCGCACTCCAGCGGCTACACGGCGGTGATGTCGCACCGCTCCGGCGAGACGGAGGACACCACCATCGCCGACATCGCGGTCGCCACCAATTGCGGACAGATCAAGACAGGCGCGCCGTCGCGCAGCGAGCGCGTGGCGAAGTACAACCGCCTGCTGCAGATCGAGGCGGAGCTGGGATCCGCGGCGCGGTTCCCGGGGCGAGAGGCGTTCCGGCGGTAGGGCGACCTGCGCCCCCCACCTACCTCCCCCCGCAGGCGGGGGGAGGACTCCTGGCGGGTGCTACGGTTTTAGCCCTTTGGTCGCCGCGGGCGGCCGCGCGGAGGTGAGGAAGTGGACCTGACGCTCACGCCCGAGGAAACGCAGTTCCGGGACGAGGTCCGGGCGTGGCTGGAGAAGAACCACCCCGGCCCCGAGCCTCACGGCGCGGAGGAGGCGTTCCAGTTCCGGCGGGCGTGGCAGCGGCGGATGCAGGAGGATCGCTGGGCCGGCCTCACCTGGCCCGTCGAGTACGGCGGCCGCGGCGCGACGCTCATGCAGTCGGCCATCTTCAACGAGGAGATGGTCCGCGCCAAGGCGCCGATGGCGGCGAACATCCTGGGCCTGGTGATGGGCGGACCGGTGGTGATCGCGCACGGCACCGCCGCGCAGAAGGAGCGCTTCCTGCAGCCCATCCTGAGCGCCGACGAGATCTGGTGCCAGGGCTTCTCGGAGCCTGACGCCGGCTCCGACCTGGCGTCGCTCAAGTCGCGCGCGACCAAGGTCGACGGCGGCTGGCGCGTCAACGGGCAGAAGGTGTGGACGTCGTTCGCGCACAACGCGAAGTGGTGCATGCTGCTCGCGCGCACGGACCCGGACGCGCCGAAGCACGCTGGCATCACCTACTTCCTTATGGACATGGAACAGGACGGCGTGGAGGCGCGGCCCCTGCGCCAGATCACGGGCGAGTCGGAGTTCAACGAGGTGTTCATCGACGACGCGTTCGTGCCTGACGAGAACGTCGTCGGCCAGCCGGGCCAGGGTTGGGGCGTCGCCATCACGACCCTCGCGCTGGAGCGCGCCGGGCTGTCGATGGGCTCTGCGATGGCGATGCAGATCCAGCTGCGCGAGCTGGCCGAGATGATCCGCGACCTCGGCAAGGACGGCGACCCGGCGGTGCGCCAGAAGTTCGGCGAGCTCTGCGTCGCGACAGAGACGATGCGCCTCAACGCGATGCGCGGCCTGAGCTACGTCATCCGCTCCGGGATGCCGGGGCCCGAGGGCTCCATCACCAAGATCCAGTGGGCCTCGATCAACCAGGCGATGACGGAGTTCGCGGTCGCGGTGCGGGGCCTTGAAGGCCTGCTCGACGACACGCCATGGAGCTACCGAATGCTGCGCTCGCGCGCCAACTCGATCGAGGGCGGCACCAGTGAGATCCAGCGCAACATCCTCGCGGAGCGCGTGCTGGCGCTGCCGCGGCTGCGGTGAGGAGGGCGCGATGAACTTCGAGCTGAGCCAGGAGCAGCTGGCGATCAAGCAGGCGGCACGCGACTTCCTCGCCGCCAAGGCCGACCTGCGCGCCGTGCGGCGCCAGGTCGAGGCGGGCACCTACGACGGCGCGCTGTGGGACGGCATCCGCGCGCAGGGCTGGACCGGCATCGCCATCCCGGAGGCGCACGGCGGCGCCGGCCTTGGCTTCGTCGAGCTCGCGGTGGTGATGGAGGAGTTCGGCTATGCGTGCGCGCCGGCGCCGCTGCTGTCGAACGCGGCGGCGGCGATCCTGCTCGACCACGCGGGCAGCGACGCGCAGCGCGAGAAATGGCTGGGCGGGATCGCGTCCGGCGAAAAGCACGCCAGCGCCGGTGGGGTGCTGCGCGACGGCACGGCGCTGGTGCCGGACGCCGACGCCGCAGAGGTGATCGTGGTCGTGGAGCGCGACTCCGCTCGCCTGGTCGAGCGCGCGAGCGCGACCGTCACGCCCGTGGTCACCATCGACCCCACGCGCCGCTACTTCCGCGTCGAGGCCGGTGAGGGGGAGCCCCTGCCCGGCGACGTCGGCGCCGCGCTGCAGCGCGTGGAGGTGGTGCTGGCGGCCGAGCTCGTCGGGGTCGCGCAGCGCGCGATGGAGATGGCCGTGGAGTACGCCAGGGCGCGCCAGCAGTTCGGCCGTCCGATCGGGGCGTACCAGGCGGTGTCGCACCGCTGCGCCGACATGCTTGTCGACGTGGAGAGCGCCCGCTCGGCCACGTACTTCGCGGCCTGGGCCGCCGACGCGGAGCCCGAAACCCTCGCCCTCGCGGCGTCCGTCGCGAAGGCCGCCGCCGCCGAGAACGGCTGGAAGGTGGCCGCGTCGGCGCTGCAGGTGCACGGTGGCATCGGCTTCACCTGGGAGCACGACCTCCACTTCTTCATGAAGCGCGCGGCGGCGGACGCGCGGCTCTTCGGCAGCGTCGGCGAGCACCGCGACCGCGTGGCCGCCGTCTACGGGTTGTGGCAGTGAGCGGCGGCCTGTTCGAGGGCAAGCTGGCGCTCGTCACCGGTGGCTCCTCCGGCATCGGCCTCGCCACCGTGCAGCGCCTCACCTCGGAGGGCGCGACGTGCGCGGTCGTCGACCTGCAACCGCCGCCCGCCGGCGTCGGCGAGGCGTACGTCGAGGCCGACGTGGGCGATCCCACCGCGTGGCCCGTGATCCTCGAGCAGGTCGAGAGCAAGCTCGGCGGCGTCGACCTGGCGCACCTCAACGCCGGCATCACCACGCGCGAGTCGACGATCGACGCGCTCACCGACGAGATGTACAGGCGGATCATGCGCGTCAACGTGGACGGCGTCGTCTTCGGTGTGCGCGCGCTCGTCCCGGTCATGCGCGGCCGGGGCGGCGGCCGGATCGTCTGCACCGCTTCGCTGGCGGGGCTCATGGGCATGAGCGTCGACCCCATCTACTCGCTCACGAAGCACGCTGTGGTGGGACTCGTGCGCTCGCTCGGCGACGTGCTCACCGCGGATCAGATCACCATCAACGCGGTCAACCCCGGCATCGTCGACACCCCTCTCGTCGGACCGCACCGCGAGGCGCTGACCGCGAGCGGCTTCCCCCTCATCGACCCGGGCCAGGTCGCCGAGGCGGTGACGCAGGCGATGAGCAGCGGGCGCAGCGGCGAGTGCTGGGTCATCCAGCCCGGGCGAGACCCGATGCCCTACCGGTTCGCCGGGATCCCGGGCCCGCGGGTGGCGGGCGCGGAGGGGATGAAGCCGACGTTCGACTGAGCGAAGTTACATACTGTTAGCGCCGAACCAGACGGGGGTTGGGAGTGGCAAGTGGGGTAGCGTCAAAGCTGGGTGACCTGTTTCGATCCGCGGCGGCGCCGCGGGTCTGGCTGCGCCGTTACCTGCCGGTCGCCGCCACCGGGGTCAGCGTCGCGCTGGTGGCGACCTTCCTACCGTCGCTGCCGACCGCCAATCCGTACGTGGCGGGCGCCGGTGGTGGGAATGGCGGCACTGTGGCGGTGCTCCCGTCACCCAGCGCCTCGGCCGCCACCCCGTCGCCGGGAGCGAGCGTGTCCCCGGGCCAGACGGTCGTCTCGCCCACCGGCCAGGCCGTCATCACCAGCGGCGCCCCCTCCACGTCCCACAGCAACCCGTACATCGCTTCCGGGACCAACTGCAACACGTGGCAGGGCGTCACGTGCGACAAGGTGGTGACCTCGTCCTACTGGTTCGGCCAGCCCTGCGGCCAGGACATCAGCGGCTTCCTCGCCCTGCTCGGGGTCAACGCCGACCCCCAGACCGACCTCAACGTCCTCATCCCCTACTTCAACGACCACGCCAAGGACATCTACCCGGCCCAGTACGCCTCGGCCCTGCAGAACGGCTTCTGGGGCCGCAAGCTGTCCGAGGTCGGGGCGAGCGGGGCCTCCACGCAGCACAGCAACGACGGCGGTCCCTTCTGCCCCGACACGAACAAGCAGACGGCCACCGACATCGCGACGAGCGACAAGGCGTTTGCCGCGCTCGGGGGCTGCCTGACATGCGGCAGCGAGGGTGAGGGCGATGTCATCCAACCCAACCTCGCGAGCTACCACGTCCTCAACATCGCGGGAACGTCCAACCGAACGTCGTGGTACACCGACCCCGCGCAGTACCCGTACTCCTGGGGGCTGCAGGCCAGCGGCGACCAGGACGTGAACGAGCTCGTGGGCCTCGTCTGCAACTGGGCGGTGGGCCACCCCGACACTGTGACGGGGAAGCCGCGCGTCTTCGCTGTCACCAACATCAACCTGCCCCAGGAGAACAACATGGGTGACGAGCTCGTCTCGCGCATCCAGGCCTGCGGCGCCAACGTGCCCGACCACATCCGGTACGAGAAGGACACGACGACGGCGCAGCAGCAGGCGCGGGCGATCCGCGCCAAGGAGCAGACGGATGGCGTGACCTCGGTGATCTGCCTGTGTGACGCGATCGCGCTGATCGTCGGCGCGATCAACGACAACACGCCGAACCCGACCCCGTACATCCACGAGTGGTTCCTCTCCGACTTCGAATTCGGCTCGACCTCCGCGACCGGCGAGACCATCAGCGGCCTCGCCAAGCAGGAGTGGCAGCACGTCTTCTCCGCCGCCTACTACCCGTACCACACGTGGGCCACCGCGCCGAACTACTGCGCCACGTGGTGGGGCAAGATCTGGTGCAACCCGAAGTACAACCCCAACTGCGCCAACGGCCCCACCTGCCCCGAGGGTAAGAACCAGCCCGGCCAGGGCACGGTCCCCGACGACTTCGAGAACTGGGCCTACATCGTGTACGAGTACGGGGCGATGCTGATCGCGGCGGGCCCGGACCTCACGCCCGCCAACGTCACCAACGGGATGTTCAAGCTGCACCCGGCCCCGCCGATACCCGGGGACGACCCCTACGCGGTGACCCTGGGCTTCGGGCCGAGCTACCCGTACGCACCCCTCACGCCCGAGAAGGACTTCGAGGTCGCGCGTTTCGACCCCAACCAGTCCAGCCCGTACCTCGCCGACATCGTCGACCCGAACAAGGGCGGCGGCAAGGGCGCTTTCGTCCCCTTGCTTCCCGACCTGGGCTGGGGTCGGTGGTACAGCTGGGGGCGGCCCCTCTGACACTTCCCTGCGCGGGGCGGCGATGAACGCGTTCGCAGTCGCGCTCTCCCGCATCCGCGCGCGCGCGGGCGAGGACACGTCGAGCTACGCGCTCGTCATCCTGGGCGGCCTGGCGTTTGTCGGTTATGAGGAGTTCGTCGCCAGGCCGGCCCTGCCGCCGGCGATCTTCCTGCTCGGCCTGGTCTTCGGCGCGGTGCAGGCCCTGCCGGCACTCGGCCTCGTCCTCGTGTTCCGCACCAACCGCATCATCAACTTCGCGCAGGGCGAGCTCGGTGGATTCGCGGCGGTGCTCGCCGCCGAGCTCCTCTTCCTGGTGCACGTCCCGTACTACGTGGCGATGGCGACGGCTCTGGTGGCCGCGATCGGCGCCAGCATGCTGATCGAGGTCTGCGTGGTCCGCGTCTTCGCCAACACCTCACGACTGATCCTGACCGTCGCCACCATCGGCGTCGCCCAGGTCCTGGCCGCGATCCAGCTCATCACCCCCACGCTCTGGGAGAACAAGCCCGTCTCGCAGATCTTCCCGCAGCCCTTCCCGGGCGGCTTCCAGCTCGGCGTTGTCGGCTTCGGGGGCGCCGAGATCCTGTCGCTCGTCCTCGCGCCGACGATCGCGCTGGGGCTCTGGCTCTTCCTTCGCTTCACCATCATCGGCGCCGCGATCCGCGCGTCGGCGGAGGACGTGCAGAGGGCGCGCGCGTTAGGCGTCCCGTCGCGCCGTCTGTCGACTCTCGTGTGGGGCATCGTCGGGCTCGTCTCCGCCCTCGCGTCCCTGCTCACCGCGCGGCTGCAGGGTTTCACATTTGGCGTGCTGAGCGGGCCTGGGTTCATGCTGCGCTCCCTGGCGCCCGCCACCATCGGCCGTTTCGACAACCTGGGGCTGACCTTCGTCGCGGCGCTGGTGCTCGGCATGGTCGAGCAGGGCTTCTTCTACCAGAGCACCGATGCCGGGCCCGTCGACGTGATGCTGTTCCTCGTCATCATCCTCGCGCTGCTGGCCCGAGCCCCCGTGGCGGGGCGCAAGGCCCTCGCCGAGACCACCACCTACAAGCTCCTGCGGGAGGTCCGCCCGATCCCGCCTGCGCTCAGGCGGCTGCCCGAGGTCATCCTCCTCACGCGCGGCGTACCCGTGGCAGCACTGGCCCTCCTCGTGGCCCTGCCGTTCAGGCTGACGCAGGGGCAGACCGGCCTGATGTCGTCGATCCTGATCTACGCGATCGTCGGCATCTCCCTCGTGATGCTCTCCGGCTGGGGTGGCCAGATCTCGCTCGGGCACTGGGCCCTCGCCGGGGTCGGTGCGTTCACCGCTGCGCAGCTCTTCTTCTACATCCACATCGACTTCTTCGCGACGATCGCGCTGGCCGCGCTCGCGGGGGCTGTGGTGTCGGTCGTCATCGGCCTGCCGGCGGTGCGCATCGGCGGCTACTTCCTCGCCGTCGTCACGCTGGCCTTCGCGATCGCGGCCTCGGGCAAGTTCTTCATCCTCGACCCGGTCCAGGTGCCCTCTTTCTCGGTCTTCGGCCTGCGCCTCGGAGGCTTCCTGTTTACGCCCATCCGCTCCCCGGAGGTCATCCCGCGGCCACTGCTGTTCGGGCGGTTCAACGCGTGGAACGAGCAGGTCTTCTTCTACGTCGTGCTCGCGTTCTTCCTGCTCAGCTGGTACCTGGCCACCAACTTCCGCCGCGGTCGCCTCGGGCGGGCGCTCGTGGCGATGCGCGACAACGAGGTGGCGGGCACGGCCTACGGACTCCGGCCCACCGCGGTGAAGCTCATCACGTTCGCCCTGTCGGGGTTCCTCGCGGCGCTCGCCGGCGGGCTCTACGCGTTCTCACAGGGCACGGCCCAGGTGCGCACGTTCGGGCCGGAGGTCAGCCTCTTCCTGTTCGCCATCGTCGTCTTCGGCGGGCTCGGCTCGCCCGCGGGGGCGACGCTCGGCGCGGTGGTCGTGTTCGGCATCCAGGACTTTGTCGGAGGCAACTACGCCCTGCTCGCCACGGGCGCCGGCATCCTCTTGATGCTGATGGTGGCGCCGGGAGGCGTCGGCCAGGTCATGTACGACGCCCGCGACGGGATCCTGCGCTGGATCGCCCGCCGGCGCGGCATCGACGTGCCGGCGCTGGCCGGGGCGGAGGAGCGCCCGCCGCCCGTGATCGTCGGCCAGGCCCCGGCGGTGACGTGAGCACCAAAGCCTTCCCGGTCAGAGGAACGCCGCCGACGGGCGCCGGGGTCCGGGACGTCGTCAGCCGGCTCCTCCTCGGCGCGCGCGCGCAACCGATTCTGCCGGTGACCATGCTGTTCACCCTGCTGATGCTGGCGTGGATGGACATCTCCAGCGCCGGCGTGCTCGGGCCGGACATCCGCGCCACCTTCCACCTCAGCAACCAGGCGTACACCGCCATCGCCGGGCTCTCCGGGTTTGTCGCGGTGCTGGCGGCCCTCCCGGTCGGCTACCTGGGCGACCGCTTCTCGCGCATCGACATCACCGTCGTCCTCGCGGTCCTGCTCGGCCTCGCCAGCCTCGGCTCGGCCCTGGCGCCGCCGACCTTCGTCGCGCTCTTCGTGCTGGCGCGCATGGCCACCGGCATCGGCGAGGTCTCCAATGGCCCCATCCACCAGAGCCTTCTCTCCGACTACCACCCGCCGGGCGTGCGGCCCCGGGCTCTCGCGCTGCAGCGGACGGGTTACCCGCTCGGGATCATCGCCGGGTCCTACCTCGCCGGCCAGCTCGGACACGCGTACGGCTGGAGGGTGGCGTTCATCGCGCTGGCCTTCCCGGCGTTCGCGCTGGCGCTGCTCACCGGGTTCCTCGCCGACCCCGCGCGAGGCGCCCACGAGGGCGTGGCCGAGAGGATCGGCGACCTCCCGAGCTTCGCCGTCTCCTTCCGGAGGCTGTGGCAGATCGCCACCCTGCGCCGCGTGTGGATCGGGGCCGTCTTCACGTCCGGGAGCGTCACGCTGATCACCGTCTCGGCGCTCTTCTTCCACGAGGTCTTTCGCGCGGGCGACCAGATGCTCGGCACCATCGGGTCGATCGCCGGCGGTGGCCTGTTCCTCGGCCTGGTCGCCGGCGGGGTCATGGCCCAGCGCATGCACCGGACCACGATCGCCGGGCAGGTCTTCTACGCCGGCCTCGCCATCGTGGCCGCGGCCGTCGCGGTGATCTGCACCGCCCTCGCGCACTCGCTGCCGGTGTCCATTGCCTTCTACGCGGTCGCCTCGTTCTTCAACGGGATGCTCTACCCGCCGCTGTTCCAGGTGCTGGCGCTCGTCAGCCCGCCGCGCATTCGCTCCACGGGCCTGGCCGGCGGCGCGCTCTTCCTCGGCCTCGGCACGCTGGTCGTGTCCACCATCTCTGGGAGCGTCGCCGACTCGTACGGCTGGCCCGCGGCGATGATCCTCCTCGGGGTGCTGGTCGCCATCGGCGGCGTCATCACGGCGTCCGGGGTCTCAACCGCTTACCTCGACGCGGTCGCCGCGGCCCAGGCCAGCGTGGTGTCGAGCCTGCGCGAGGGTGACGAGCGCGGTGGTGCGGAGGCGCCGCTGCTCAGGGCGAGCGGCGTCGAGTTCGCGTACGACGGCGCCAGGGTGCTCTTCGGCGCGAGCCTCCAGGTCCACAGCGGGGAGGCGGTCGGCCTGCTCGGCACCAACGGCGCTGGCAAGTCCACGCTGCTGAAGGTCATCGCGGGCATCGAGGCCCCGAGCCGCGGCGCGGTGTTCTACGACGGCGTCGACGTGACCGGCCAGGCACCCGAGGAGCTTGCGCGGCGGGGGCTGATCCTCGTGCCCGGCGGTCGCTCGGTGTTCTCCAGCCTCACCGTCAGGGAGAACCTGGCCCTTGCCACCTGGCTGTACCGGCGGGAGCGACGCGCGAGCGGGGCGGCCATCGACGAGGCGCTCACCCGGTTCCCCAAGCTTCGGCCCCGCCTCGACCGTTCGGCCGCGCTTCTCTCCGGCGGCGAGCGGCAGATGCTGGGGCTGGCGCAGGGGCTGATCTGCCGCCCGCGGCTCCTGATGATCGACGAGCTGACCCTCGGCCTGGCGCCGCTCGTGGTGGAGGAGTTGATCCAGGTCGTATCCGGCCTGCGCGACTCGGGGCTCACGCTCGTGATCGTCGAGCAGTCCGTCAACATCGCGAGCCTCCTCTGCACCCGTGCGTACTTCCTCGAGAAGGGGAGGGTCCGCTTCGCCGGCCCGCCCGCAGCGCTGCTGGATCGCCCCGACCTGGCGCGGTCCGTCTTCCTCGGCGCGGCGGCCAAGGCATGACCGAGCCCGTCGGCCCGGCGGCCGTCCCCACAATCGCGGTCGACCGCCTCGAGGTCCGCTTCGGCGGCGTGATTGCCGTCGAGAACGTCACCTTCACGGCCACCTCTCACGAGCTCGTCGGGATCATCGGCCCGAACGGCGCGGGCAAGACCACCATGATGGACGCGATCTGCGGCTTCGTTCCGCACAGGGGGCGCGTGCTGGTCGACGGCCGCGACATCAGCGGGCTCGCGCCCCAGGCGCGCGCCTGGGCGGGGCTGGGCCGCTCCTTCCAGGACGCCCGCCTCTTCCCCGCGCTCACCGTCCGCGAGACCCTGACCCTGGCCCTGCAGCGCCGGCTCAGCGACCCCGGCACCGTCGCGCAGGTCACCGGCTGGCCCACGGCCCGCCTCCAGGAGCGAGAGCTCGGCCGCCAGGTCACGGAGGCCCTCGACCTCTTCGGCCTGGGAGACTTGGCCGACAAGTTCATCTCCGAGCTGTCGACCGGCACGCGGCGCATCGTGGAGCTGGCCGGGGTCTACGTCCAGCGCCCGAGGGTGATCCTCCTCGACGAGCCCTCCGCCGGCATCGCCCAGCGAGAGGTCGAGGCGCTCACCGACGTCATCCTCCGCCTGCGCAAGATGTCGGGGGCGACGGTCCTCGTTGTCGAGCACGATATCCCGGCGGTGCGCAAGATGGCCGACCGGCTGGTGGTCCTCGAGTACGGCCAGCTGATTGCCGACGGCGCCGTCGACGAGGTGCTCGACCTGCCGGCCGTCATCGCCGGTTACCTGGGCACGAACCAGCGGGCGATCGTGCGCTCGGGGAAGATGGCGAAGGGCTCGCTCGTCCAGGTGGCGACGGAGGAGACCGAGGTCGCGCCCCTCGCCCTGCCCCCGGGGCTGCCGGCACGCGACGACTTCAAGGTGCGGCTGCCCCAGCTCGGGGTCGCGGCGCTGGCCGGGCTCCTGGCCCTGGCCCTCACGGCGTTCACGGCCGGCCCTTTGCCCGGCGCGCCGCGGCCCGTCGCGCGGACGACGCCCAACGCCAACGTCATCCCCGGGACGACGCCGCCTTCACCGAGCCCGTCCCCGTCGCCGGCCCCGGCGCCGCCGCTCGCCGCCCTGCCCCCGGCCCTGGTCGTCCCGCCCGCCTACGGGCCGCCCCCGCCCGCCCCCGTGCCGCCGGCCGCCAGCCCGAGCCCGACAGGTTCGCCGTCGCCCTCCGCCTCTCCCTCGCCGACTCCCTGCACCATCCCCGGCGTCGTCCCGCTGCCGACCCCACTGCCGACCTGCCCGCCCGTCCCCTAGCCGCCGGCCGCGCTCAGCTGTAGAGCTGCCCGCCTGCCTCCACGAAGCCTCCCTGGTGCCGGGTCGTCGCGTGGTGCGTGTAGTGGATGACCGGGTGGCCCGGGTCGGGCTCGAACTGGCCTCGCACGACGACGGTCTCGCCGACAGTCAGGGGCACCCGCGGGGCCAGCGTGAGGTTGTGGTCGACCTCGACCCTGTGGCCGTCGACCTCGAGGTCGAAGCGCTGGTGCGTGACCGGCCCGTCGGCCCCGAGCCCGTCCGGCAGCAGCGCTGTGACCCTGCCCTGCACCGTGACCTCAGCGGGCGCCTGGCGCTGCAGGGCGCTGTCGAAGCCGGCGTTGTCGTAATCGCCGCAGGCACCGAGAAGAAGGACCAGGACGGCCGCGACGAGCAGCCGCGCCGGGGTTGCTACTCGGGCCTCTCCGGCCGCTTCATCAGCACCAGGCCGGTGGTGCGCCAGCCGTGGCGCTCCTGGTAGAAGCGGATCGCGTCGAGGTTGGCCACGTGCACCTCGACCGTCATCAGCTCGGCGCCGTGCTCGAGCGTCCAGGCCTCGGCGGCGCGGATCAGCTCGCTGCCGACGCCCGAGCTGCGGTGATCGGGGTCGACCGCGATGTCGATCTCGGCCGAGTCCTGGTCTCGCAGCATCCCCGGCCGCCCGCCACCGCGCTTCAGGACGATCTCCAGCCAGCCGACCACCTCGCCCTCGACCTCGGCGACGAGGATCTCCTGGTCCTTCGGCAGCGGCAGGCGTGCCTTGTAGCGCTCGACCAGCTCATCGACGGCCGGCGGCGTGTACAGGCTGGGGTCCAGGCGGAAGTGGTGCTCGGAGCTGGCGCGGTAGATCACGGCCAGGGACTCGGCGTCGCCCGGCCGGGCCGGGCGGATCGCCACGCGGGTGCCGGTGGTGCTCATGCCCGGAATTGTGAACTAATTGGCTGTTTTGTGCCCCCGTCCGTGTCACAAAGAGCGGCGTCAGCATTGGAGGGAAGGGCTGTGTACAGCAAGATCGTTGTGGGAACTGACGGCTCCGAGACGGCCGCCGCCGCCGTCGCGCACGCCGCGCGCCTCGCCGGGGAGCACGGGGCCGAGCTCCACGTGGTGACCGCATTCCCCGCGCCGAGCGGGTGGATCGGGGTTGGCGCCGCCGGGGTGGGGTTCACCCTGGATGACGTCGATCGCGCCGATGCGGAGATGAAGGCGATCCTCGACCAGGCGGCGGCGTCGTGCAACGGCGTCAAGCCACAGCTCCACGCTGTGAGCGACGAGCCCGCGGCGGCGATCATCGCCACCGCGGAAGCCGAGGACGCCGACCTCATCGTCGTGGGCAGCCGGGGCATGTCGGGCGCCGGCCGGTTCCTGCTAGGAAGCGTGCCGAACCGGATCTCCCACCACGCGCCCTGCTCCGTGCTCATCGTCAAGACGACGTAGTCTGGTCGGGGCCGGTCGGCGGCCTGGAGGACGAAGATGAGCGAAGGAGCACTGAGCCGGCGGACCGAGCGCGTCATCAACGCCGTGACGCCGTTCATCAGCGGCATGCGCCGGTTCGGCGCGATGGGGCCGGACGCATCCGACTTCCTGGCCGGTAACCCCCAGGAGATCGCGAGCCGCGAGTACGTCGAGACGCTCCAGGGCTGGCTCGAGCCGCGCGACAAGCGATGGTTCGCGTACAACATGGCGCACCGCCCGGCGCAGGAGGCCGCGGCCGCCGGGCTGGGCGCGGAGCTGGGCCTGGCCTTCACCCCGGACGACATCTTCGTGACGCGCGGCGCCCACCACGGGCTCGTCGCGGCGCTGAACGTCGTGGTCGACGTCGACGACGAGGTCATCTTCATTTCGCCGCCGTGGTTCTTCTACGAGGCGATGATCCTCGCGCTCGGCGCCACGCCCGTACGCGTCAAGGTGGACCCGGCGACGTGGGACCTCGACATCGATGCGATCCGCGCGGCGGTAACGCCCAAGACCCGCGCGGTGCTCATCAACACGCCCAACAACCCGACGGGCGTCGTGTACCCGCCCGAGACGCTGCAGGCGCTCGCGCGTGTCTGCGACGAAGCGACGGCGGCCAACGGTCGTCCTGTCTACATCATCTCGGACGAGGCCTACAGCCGCATCCTGTTCGCCGGCACGCGCATGCACACGCCGGCGACCCACTACCCGCGAAGCCTGCTGATCCACACATACAGCAAGACGTCGCTGGCGCCGGGGCAGCGCCTCGGTTACGTCGCCCTTCCGCCGGACGCGCCCGACCGCGAGCTGCTGCGCATGGGCCTGATGGCGTCGGGCGCCGGCACCGGCCACCTGGGCGCTGACGCCGTGATGATGTACGCGCTGGCGGACATCGAGCCGATGAACGTCGACCTCGTCGCCCTCGAGAAGCGGCGCGACTGGATGGTGTCGGCGCTGGCCGAGATGGGTTACGAGACCAACACCCCTGACGCGACCTTCTACCTGCTCGTGAAGAGCCCGGTCGCCGACGTGCTGGAGTTCGTCGACCGGCTCGCGAAGGATGATGTGTTCGTGCTGCCGGGGACCGCGTTCGAGATGCCGGGCCACTTCCGCATCTCGCTGACCGCGACCGACAGGATGGTGGAACGCGCGCTGCCCGTCTTTGCGGCGGCGATAGAGGAGGTGCGGGCGGCGGTCTAGACGGGCGCCGGCTCCGCCTCGGCCGCCCGCGCGCTAACCGCGGCGCCGGCCTGCTCCTCCGCGATCGCCGCGTGCAGCTTCACCAACGCGGCGCCGAAGTCTTTGCGCAGCTGCGGTGGCGCCATCTTCCTGAAGACCGCGCGCTGCAGCGCGTTGCCCTCGCCCTTGATCCGGAATTCCATGACGGTTCCACCCTCCACCGGCGTCAGCTCCACGGTCGAGACCATCCCGAACGGCCCCTTCTGCTGGTGCTCGCTCATGTAATGGAACGGCTTCCAATCGACCACCTGCTTGAGGATCGAGTTGGCGCCGTGGACGCAGTGGTTAGTCGTCCCCACGCCGCGTGCGCCCTTCGTTGTCGTCTCCATGGCGTCGGCGCCCCAGCGGGCCATCTTGGCAGGCGAGGCGAACCAGTCCCAGAGCTCGGCGGGTGCAATGGGAAAGGTCTCGCGGAGCGTGAAGATCGAGTCTTCTGGCGCCACGAAGACGCGCCGCTCAGCCTCGTGCTGCTGCCACGCCTGCTCGAGGTCGAAGACGTACCCGGGGATGTCGCCGACGTCGTCGTAGTGCTCCAGGTGTTGGGTGAAGCCGAACTCCGCGGGGTCCAGCCCGAAGTAGTCGATCAGCTGCTGGGACATGAACGCGTATCCGCGTTTGCCGGTCTTCTCGACCACGTAGTTCTTCAGCAGCCGGTGCACGGCGATGACCTCGGGGCCGACCAGCTCCGAGTTGCCCGCGACGGTGTGGATCGCGTACTCGCCGGCGTGGGCGACGAACTTGAGGTGGAGTGAGGGCGTCAGCCGGCATGCGCCGCAGTCGCAACTGGACGCCCGGGAGATATCTCGGAGCCGTTCGGCGAAGGCGAAGTAGCACGATTCCAGGATCGTGACGAACGCGGGGCCGTCGACGGTACCTTCGGCGGCGTGCACGAACACCGCGTCGCCCTCGAGCTTCGCCAGCTTGAACGCACCCTCGGCCTGCGCCACGATCGCGCCGAGGAGGTCCGACAGGATGTCCGTCGAGTGCTCCAGCTCGACAGCCGTGAGGAACTTGGTATAGCCGCCGATGTCGGCGATCAGCAGGCAGCCACGCTGGCTCACACCGCGAGATTAGCGCCGTTCGGCTTGACTGCCAATCCGCGTTCACAAACGTTTACCGGTCATGGCGGTCCGGCAGGTCGGTCGGCCCCCTGGTCGGGGTCCATCAGGCCCGCGCAGGGTGCGCCTGACGCGGGAATGATGACCTGATGGGGACATCGAGGCGTCGCATCGCGACCATCGTGTTTGCCATCGTCGTGACGGGCGCCGCCGCCATCGCCCTCTACGCGCTGCCGCAATGCCTCAGCGCGCAGTGCCGGCTTGGCGACCACTCCGACGAGCGGGTGTGTACGACCATCTGCCTGGCCAACCCGTTCGTCGTCTACCGCTTCGAGCTCCTCGTCGCGGTGGTCGTCCTATGCGTGCTCGTCGTCGGCTGGGTGCTCTGGGGAAAGAAAAGCGCCCGGGCCGCTTGACCCGGGCGCTCGCTCGCCTGTTGGCGGTCTAGCCTAGTACTCCGGCATCGGAGGCGCCGCGGCCTCCTTCTTCTCCGGCTTGTCGGTCACCAGGCTCTCGGTGGTCAGCAGCATCGCGGCGATCGAGGCCGCGTTCTGCAGGGCCGAGCGGGTGACCTTGGTGGGGTCGATGATCCCGGCCTTGACCATGTCGACGTACTCGCCGGTGGAGGCGTTGTAGCCCTGGCCCTTGCCGAGGCTGCGGACCTTTTCCACCACGACGGAGCCCTCGGCCCCGGCGTTGGTCGCGATCTGGCGCAGCGGCTCCTCCAGCGAGCGCCGGAGGATGTTGGCGCCGGTTGCCTCGTCACCCTCGAGCTTGAGGTTGTCGAGGCCCCTGATCGCGGTCACGAGCGTCACGCCGCCGCCGGGCACGATGCCCTCCTCGACCGCGGCCCGGGTCGCCGACACCGCGTCTTCCATGCGGTGCTTGCGCTCCTTGAGCTCGGTCTCGGTGGCGGCTCCGACCTTGATGACGGCGACGCCGCCGGAGAGCTTCGCGAGGCGCTCCTGCAGCTTCTCCTTGTCCCAGTCGGAGGTCGACTTGTCGATCTCGGCCTTCAGCTGGTTGATCCGGCCGGTGATGTCGTCCTTGCTGCCCGAACCCTCGACGACGGTGGTGTCGTCCTTCGTCACATTGACGCGGCGGGCCTTGCCGAGGCTGGACAGCTGCGCGGTGTCGAGCTTGAGCCCGACCTCCTCGCTGATGACCTGGCCGCCGGTGAGGATCGCGATGTCCTGCAGCATGGCCTTGCGGCGGTCGCCGAAGCCCGGCGCCTTGACGGCGACGGCGGTGAACGTGCCGCGCAGCTTGTTGACGATGAGGGTGGCGAGCGCCTCGCCCTCGACGTCCTCCGCGATGATCAGGAGCGGTTTGCCGCTCTGCACGACCTTCTCGAGGATCGGCAGGAGGTCCTGGATCGCGCTGACCTTCTTGTCGGTGATCAGGACGTAGGGGTCCTCGAGGACCGCCTCCATCCGCTGCGGGTTGGTGACGAAGTAGGGGCTGATGTAGCCCTTGTCGAACTGCATCCCCTCGACGAGCTCCAGCTCGGTCTCGAGGCCCTTCGACTCCTCGACGGTGATGACGCCGTCCTTGCCGACCTTCTCCATCGCGTCGGCGACGACCTCGCCGATGTTGCGGTCGGCGGCCGAGATGGACGCCACCTGGGCGATCTTCTCGCGGTCGCTGATGGTGATCGACTGCTTCTTGATCTCCTCGACGACAGCGGCGACGCCCTTCTCGATGCCCGCCTTGAGCAGCATCGGGTTGGCGCCCGCGGCGACGTTGCGCAGGCCCTCGTTGATGATGGCCGCGGCCAGCACCGTCGCGGTGGTGGTGCCGTCACCGGCGATGTCGTTGGTCTTGGAGGCGACCTCCTTGACCAGCTGGGCGCCCATGTTCTCGAAGGGGTCTTCGAGCTCGATCTCCTTGGCGATGGTGACGCCGTCGTTGGTGATCGTCGGGCTTCCGAACTTCTTGTCCAGGACTACGTTGCGACCCTTGGGGCCGATGGTGATCCGGACCGAGTCCGCCACCTTGTCGACACCCCGCTTGAGGGCCGCCCGTGCGTCCGCGCTGTAAAGCAGCTGCTTCGGCATAGGCTTCCTATCTCCTCCTACCAGAACTGGTTCCGGAACGTGTTCGAGGAGCGGCAGGCGCCTCTCCCCGGTCTTGCGGGGCCGATTCTAGCACTCGTAGGGGGTTAGTGCTAAAGGGGCGGGAGTGCTAAGCGCCGAAGCTCACGGGGCTCCAGGTCTGGCCCCCGTCGCTGGTGCGCCACAGCCGTTGGTTGACGCCGCTCTCGACCGCGTAGCCGACGTTGGCATCGGTGAAGCCGACCCAGGTGAAAGCACCGTTCGCCGGCTGCTGGATGGCGGGCTCGTAGGTCGCACCCCCGTCAGCGCTGCGCATGAGGGGCGATGCAGCGGATGCGACGAACACCTTCGCGGCCGAGACGGCGCCGAGGACCGCGGAGTTGACGAACCGCGGCACGGACGGCTGCGCCGCGAACGTTCTGCCGCCGTCGGTGGACACGATTGGCTGGCCCATCATGCCCGTGGCGCAGAAGGCCCAGAGCGTGGTGTCGCTGGCGGGCGCGAGCGAACCGCCGAGGTCCGCCGAGCAGGGGTTGCCGTCCCTCGTCCAGCTGCCGCCCTGGTCGTGGGAGACGAAGAGAGCCGGCGCCTGGCCGCCGGTCATGACCCAGACCGTCTTGCCGTGGACGCCGAGCGCCGCCGGTTGTTCGACCGCGGCAGGGAGCGTCGCCGGCGCCCAGGCGTCGGATTTCGCGGGGGTCCGGAACAGCTGGACCGCCGACGGTTTGGCGCCCGGGCTCTGCCTGACCAGGGCATACGCCTCCCCCGCGGCGGGCTCGAGGCTCACCGAGTCCGACTTGCCGGCCAGAGCGACGGCCGCCCACGTGCGGCCGCCGTCGTGCGTCGACCACAGGCCCGGCCCGAAGACCCAGCCATTCGCCGGGTCTGCAAAGCGGATCGCGCCGACCGTTTGGGCTGGCGTGTCGCCGCAGGCGCGCGCGTCGCTCGAGATCGCACCGGTCGAGGCGAAATGCTTGCCCGCGTCCGTCGTATGGAGCACCTGTGCCTGCTGCGACCCGGCCGGGCAGCCGAGGACCCAGAACTCGCTTTCGCTGACTGCCGACACTGCGCGCGGCTGGAACCCGGGGAAGCTCTCGGCTGGCGGGGACGGGCTCGCCGCCGGCGGGGACGAGCCGCCGCCAGGGAGTATCTGCGTCACCTGGCGCGCCGGCCCGAAGAACACGGCCGCGAGACCGAGGGCGGCGGCCGCGGGAACGGCCAGCGCCGCGAGGACGAGGAAGCGAGTGGGCCAGCGGCGCGGAGTGTGCTGGGTGTCCGCCATGTGCCGCCCGACGCGGAAGCGCACCCGACGCACCGGGTCCATCCCCGGTGTCCCTTCGGCGTCGCGCAGCCGCGCCTCCAGCTCGAAGGCGCCTGCGTCGTCGATCCGCTCGGTCATCGGCTCATGCCTCCAGTTCCTGGCGCAGTCTCAACAGCGCGCGCTGCCATGCCTTCTTGACGGCCTCCTCCGACCTTCCCTGCACCCGCGCGATCTCGGCGTGTGACAGCCCGGCGACGCGCATCGCCAGCAGGTCGCGGTCGTCGCGCCCGAGCCTGTCCGTGGCGCGTCGCATGTCAACATGGCCGCTCGCGGCGGTGCCCACCGGGTCGTCGGCGCCGGCGATCCCGTGCGGCTCCCGCAAGCTCTCCCAACGGACCCGCCCGTCGCGGCGCACGCGGTCGATGACCAGGTTGCGCGCGATGCGGAACACCCACGCCCGCGCCTCCGCTTCGTTGCCGCGGAACCGGGGCCACGCGTCCCAGGCGCGGCAGAAGGCGTCACCGCAGAGGTCCTCGGCCAGCGCGTGGTCGCGCACCGCTGCGCGGATGTAGCGCAGCACCGCTGGCGCCTCCGCGTCGTACAAGCGATAGAAGCTCGACTCGGCCTCCACTGCTGTGCCTCTTCCCTCCATGGCGAGCGACATCATGACGGCTCCGGCGATGCCGCCACCAGCTTCCACGTGGCGCCGCCGTCGACCGTGCGCCAAAGCCCGTCCGTGTCTGCGACCCAGCCGTGGTATGCGTCGACGAACCACGGGTCGTGGACGCCGGCCCCGGCCTCGTCGGCCACCGGCGTCGGGCGCCACGTCCGCCCGACGTCGACACTGCGCAGCAGGCCACCACGCTGCAGGGCGAGGAAGGCATTCGCGGGTGAAGCCAGGGCGAGCTGGTAGACGTAGCCGCCCTCCGAAAGGTCTCCGGCCGGGTGGTCCCACCCGCCCGCGCGGTAGGACCAGGAGAGCCCCGAGTCATCGCTGATGTATGCGGTCTTGACCTGGCTCCCAGCACCGGGCTGCGAGCCGCATACGACCCATTGGACCTTGCCGTCGAGGGTCGCGAGGGCCCCCGGGTCCGCGCCCTCCCACCCGGGACAGGGGAGCGGCATGGAAGCCCAGCTGCGGCCACCGTCGCGGGTCCGCAGCTCCGAGACCGGGCTCCAGATGATGACCTCCTCGCGGCTGAGGCGGATCATGTGGAGCTGATTGGGTTTGAGGAGCCGCGTGGCGACCAGCGTCCAGGTCGACTCGCCGATAGTCGACGCGTAAAGACGGGGTGAATCTGCGCACGCTGCCCCCGTCGACCCGCATTCATCGATCATCCAAACCGAGCCTCCCGCGGGTTCCACGTCGCTGGCGAAAGGATCGACATTCCTCTCTCGCTGCCAGCTCTGACCCCCGTCGCGGGTTGCGTACAGATCTCTACCGAAGACCCAGCCGTGCAGCCGATCGGCGAAGCGGATCTCCACGCTGTAAGCCCCCGCCCAGCTCGACGTCACCGCGGACGGGGAGCTCCAGTGGGCGCCGCCGTCGATCGTGTGGACAACCGCCATCCCGCCTTTGGACCGGCCTAGCACGACCGCCCACCCCTCCGCGGGCGAGCGGAACGCGATCGCATCGAACCGCGGCCGGTACCAGTCGCCTCCCGTGCCGGGCGGCGTCAGAGCAGGCGCGGGCGTCGGCATGGATGCCGCCGCCAACGCGGGCGGGGTCACCGGAGGGGTTGCAGCCGCGTGGCCCTTACTCGAGCAACCGGTGACGAGGAGAACGGCCAGCGCGATGGCGACCCGGGCGTGGGACATGGCACCCGTATCCAACGAACGCGACGCGGGGAAGGGACAGGCAGAGCAGCGAGCTCGCGACGCCGCTCTACGCGCGGCCCCGCGTAACCCAGCGGCGGTGCACCACGTTTTCGTGAAGCTCGACGGCAGCCCGGTTTCCCGCCACAGGTACGGGCGGCGCTACGGGTCGGGGCTGGGCGCTCTCCCTCCACCTCCAGCGGCCTTCCGTTTCCGCATCGCCGCATCTCGCCGCCGCAGGTACTCCTCGGGGGTGAGCCGGTGATTGGGGTTGTCCGGGTGCCCCGGGGGCAGGGTCCTGAAGCCGCCGTTGCCGTCGGGCAGCACCGCC